>Ga0265293_10003201_pt1 | contig 30839 bp, 31 predicted proteins | sample Munlanlewell138R_FD_192505 | JGI IMG/M metagenome (GOLD analysis project Ga0265293, IMG submission 192505) | Leachate microbial communities from a municipal landfill in Southern Ontario, Canada - Leachate well 138R | ecosystem: Engineered > Solid waste > Landfill > Unclassified | place: Canada... | reverse complement strand
TGCGGGATGCTCTGGGCCGGCGCAAAAGCCCCGAAGGGCGCAAGGCCGCCGACATGATTGCGCTCAACGCCGGTGCGGCGATCTACGTCTCCGGAATCGCCCGCGATCTGCGTCAAGGCGTGGTAATGGCCCAGGATGCCATAGCCAGCGGCATGGCCGGTGAAAAGCTCACGGAGCTGGCGATGTTCACTGATTGCTTGGGGGATATAGAATGAACGAACCAACCATTCTGCGCAGGATTCTCGACCGCAAGATCGAGGAGGTCGCCGAGGCGAGCGCGTCCTGCTCCATCGACCAGCTCAAGAGCCTGATTGCCGATCAGCCGGAACCCCGGGGCTTTGCCCGCGCACTTCGCCAACGGATGGCTGCAAGACGGCCGGCAGTGATCGCCGAGATCAAGAAAGCCTCTCCGAGCAAAGGGGTGATCCGGGCCGATTTCGACCCGGCCGCCATTGCCGCCAGTTACGAGGCGGGCGGCGCCGCCTGCCTGTCGGTGCTCACCGATGTTGATTTCTTTCAGGGCGGCAACGCTTATCTGGCCGCCGCGCGGCGAGCCTGCGCATTGCCGGTGCTGCGCAAGGATTTTACTGTCGATCCCTACCAGATTTACGAAGCCCGGGCCATCGGCGCCGATTGCATCCTGCTGATCGTGTCGGCGCTCGACCAGGCGCAACTGGTGGCGCTCCACGATCTGGCCCGGGAGCTCGGCCTCGACGTGCTGGTCGAAGTGCACGATGGCGAGGAGCTCGACCGCGCCCTGGCACTCGATACCCCGCTGATCGGCATCAACAACCGCGACCTGCACACCTTTGCCACGACTCTCGATACCACGTTCGGTCTGCTCGACCGGATCCCCGGTGATCGCCTGGTGATCACGGAAAGCGGCATCCACACAGCTGAGGACGTCGATGGCATGCTGGCTCGCGGGGTGTACGGTTTCCTGGTGGGCGAAGCCTTTATGCGCAGCGTCGACCCGGGCGAGCGGTTGCACGAGCTGTTTTTCGCCGGGCGCTCAGGGAACTGACCGCGCTTCGCGTTAACGGGTACCGAACACCACCATGGTCTTGCCATGGACGGAAACCAGACCCTGGTCCTCCAGGGTCTTCAGCACCCGGCCGACCATCTCGCGGGAGCAGCCGACGATGCGTCCGATTTCCTGGCGGGTCACTTTGATCTGCATGCCGTCCGGGTGGGTCATGGCATCGGGTTCGTTGCACAGGTCGAGAAGGGTGCGGGCGACGCGGCCGGTGACGTCGAGGAAGGCCAGGTCGCCGACCTTGCGGGTCGTGTCCCGCAGACGGTCCGCCAACTGTTTGGAGAGCGCGAACAGGACCTTGGGCTGCGACTGAGTGAGCTCGAGGAATTGCGCGTAATTGATTTCCCCCACTTCACATTCGATCTTGGTGCGCACCCAGGCGCTGCGGTCCTGGTGGCCGAACAGGCCCATTTCACCGAAGAAGTCGCCAGGATTGAGGTAGGCGACGACCATTTCCCGTCCTTCCTCATCCTCGATGATGACGGTTACGGCGCCCTTGATGATGTAATACAGGGTGCTGCTGCTGTCGCCGGCATGGATGATCGTCGTTTTGGCGGGATAGCGGCGGCGATGGCAATGGCGCAAGAATTCATCGACATCGGCTATGTGGGGGGTTATCGGTGTCAGTGCCAAGTGGATCCTCCTGTTTCACCCGGTTGCAGGTCCCTGTAAGATACGACATTCCCCAATGAGAGGGTAGCCGGGGCCGGTGGAAGGGCGGCCTGCGCAACTTCCGCTAGTGTGGCGTCTGGCAAATAATCTGACAATGTGGAGCGGGCTCAAAATCGCAGTCGGTAACGATGTCAGCTGGACGCAAGGCGGGGGATGACCTTTCGGCAGCAGACTTTATTCATGGAAACGGTATGAAAGCAAGAGTGAGATGGGTGGGTGATGCGATGTTCCTCGGTGAATCGGGGAGTGGCCACGCGCTGGTCATGGACGGCCCGCCGGACCATGGTGGTCGCAACCTGGGAGTGCGGCCGATGGAAATGCTGCTGCTCGGTGTCGGGGGCTGTTCCAGCTTCGATGTAGTGGATATTCTCAAGAAAAGCCGTCAGAACGTTACCGGCTGTGAAGCCCTGCTGGACGCCGAGCGCGCCGACGAGGTGCCCGCGGTGTTTACGCGGATCAATCTGCACTTCGTGGTTTCCGGGCGCGGGCTCAAGGATTCCATCGTCAAGCGGGCGGTTGCCCTGTCGGCCGAGAAGTACTGCTCGGCCTCCATCATGCTGGGGCGGGCAGGTGTTGAAATGTCCCACAGTTATGAGATCGTCGAGCTGCCCGGGGAAGCCTGAGCCGGACGAATCGCTGAAAAAAAGGGAGCCTTGCGGCTCCCGAAACTTTTTCAGGGGGATTGGAAATCGTTGAATCAGGATTGCTTGGCGGTGGATTTGCGAATGCCCTTGCGCAGGTCTCCCCAGGCGATGGCCGATCCCACCAGGCCGGTAAAGGCCAGTACGGTGTAAACCAGTGCAGTTGCGATCATGACATCGTCCTCCGTGTTACCGCGCTTCGTTGAACACATAGTAGGTGTTCTGTCCCAATAAATAAAATGTATATCAATCATGCTTGCCATAACCATGGTTCATGCTCGGGTTTTTGTTATCTCGCCGGGTAGGGATTTGTCCGGAACAAAAAAGGGAGCCTTGCGGCTCCCAAAACTTTGTCAGGGGGTTGGAAATCGTTGAGTCAGGACTGCTTGGTAGTGGGCTTGCGAACGCCTTTGCGCAAGTCTTCCCAGGCGATGGCCGACCCGACCAGGCCGGTAAAGGCCAGGACGGTATAAATCAGTGCGGTTGCGATCATGGTATCTTCCTCCGTGTCACCGTGTTTGTTGAACAGATAATAGGGTTTCTGTTCCAATAAACCAAATGTATATTAATCATGATCTGCATAACTTTAATTCATTATTGTTTTTTGAATGGCGTCCAGGGGCGGGGTGGGTTGGCGGGACAAAAAAAGGGAGCCTTGCGGCTCCCGAATATTTCAGGGGGTTAGAAACTTGGTGAATCAGGACCGCTTGGCGGTCGGCTTGCGGACGGCCTTGCGCAGGTCTTCCCAGGCGATAGCCGATCCCACGAGGCCGGTAAAGGCCAGTACAGCGTAAGTCAGTGCAGTTGCGATCATGGTGTCGTCCTCCGTGTTACCGCGCTCTGTTAGACAAATAGTAGATATTCTGTCCCAATAAGTAAAATGCATATTTATTATTTTTATGATAACCGTGGGTTATGGTTTGGTTCGACCCTGTCAGAGAAATTCAACGCAAAAAAAAGAGCCCATACGGGCTCCATAAAACTTATACAGGGGGTAAGAAAAGGGTAATGCCTGAGGCATTGGGAAGAGGCGATCAGTGATCAGGTGCCCCTTCAATGGAGAGAATTCTAGTCATGGGGGTGAAATAACAATAATGTATTATTATTATGCCTGTCATAATCTGAGGTTATGTTATGCCGACATCCGTGCTGTCGCGGGTCGACCTGAATCTGCTGGTATCACTGGCGATATTACTGGAGGAGCGGAGCGTCACCCGCGCGGCGGAGCGCCTGTTCATCACCCAGCCTGCCATGAGCAAGACTTTGCAACGTTTGCGGGACTTGTTCGACGACGAATTGTTCATTCGCAGTGGCCGGGAACTGGTGCCCACTCCCAGGGCACTGGAGATGCAAGAGTTGCTGCCGGAACTGCTCGGCGAGTTGGAGGGAATCGTCAAGCCCCGCGAGTTCGATCCGGCTTCGGACAGCGGCGTCATCTACCTGGCCACGCCGGAGTTCATCGCGGTCCAGCTGGTGCCGATCCTGACTTGGGAGCTGAGTGCCGAGGCGCCGGGCTTTTCGCTGTCTGTGTCCAGCAATCTGGAGAACTTTCCCGACCAGATGCGCGATGGTGAGCTGGATTTTGTCCTGGGAGTGGACCGGAAAATGTCAAAGGAATATACCGTGACCCCGGTCGGCGGCTTTTCCCCCGCGGTGTGGATGCGTCATGGCCACCCTCTTGCAGGCGAAGAACTGACTCTCGAGAAAGTGCTCAAGTATCCGTTTATCCAGTACTTCCTGCTGCTCGCCCCGGAGCGGGCATCGCCGGCGGTGGAGACGCGCTTTGACAAAACCATTGCCAAGCTGGGCCTCAAGCGGAAAAAGGCACTGGTTACCGACCAGTTGATGACAGCCCTCAGTGCCTTGCAAACCAGCGATTGCCTGATGCTGAGCACAGAGGACGATCTCAAGGCCGAGGCGGAATTCTATGAAATCGTCCGCAAGCCCTATCCGCCGGAGCTGGAAGTGGACGACTTCATCCCGGTGATGCTCTTCCAGCACCGGCGCACACAAAAATCACCGATGCACGAATGGTTCAAGCAGCGGCTGATCGCCGTGGTGGAACGGGTGCGCACCAGCTATTGACCCGACCTGGCTCCCAACGGCTCAGTTGCCGGCGCTGTTGACCTGGCCTATGTCGCGCTGGGTCTTGCGGGCGAGATCGGCCATGTCGAGATATTCCCGCCACGCGCAGATCAGTCCATCGTCGTCGAGTTCGTAGACCGCCACCATGCTGTGTGGCGCCGGCAGGCCGTGGATCACCGCCTGGTCGGCGCGCTCGGTCATGACCAAGCGGTCGGAGGATAAGATATTGACAATATTGCATTTGTTGTTGGTGGCATACTGCATCTGCTGATGGATTTCCTTGCGCAGTGCATCGCGCCCGCGGATGATGGGGCCGCCGGGAATCCACAGCTGCCACACGGCGTCTTCAGACATCATCGACAGGATTTTTTCGACGTCGGGGCGTGAGGTGTCGGAGCCGTCGCCCCAGGCGTCGCAGAATTCGCGGATAAAGTTTTCTTGGGCAATACCCATTGTTATTCTCCTAGTATCTTCAGGTTGGCTGGTCCCCCGCGGGCGACGGGGCCGGTGGATCAGTCGGTCAGTAGAGCGCCGCGGATGTCGCGTTTCATGGCGTCATCGACGCCAAGCATCTCGCGGATATAGTTATCGACCGAGCCAAAGTCCTGTTCGGCCTGATCCAGCGCGGCGACGAGATAGGCGGGGTCGGCAAGCATCAGCACGTCGCGCACGCCGGGATCCATGGTCTGCAGTGGATGGTCGCCGTCAGTGAGGCCCAGCGCGGCGCGGTGGTGCTTGAGCATGAAGGCGCCGAGATCCACCGCCCGGTTGGTGAATTCATAATCGGCGATGATGGTCTCCCGGGGCACGCCGAGGGTATGCAGGATCAGCGCGGCGGAAAGCCCGGTGCGGTCCTTGCCGGCGGCGCAGTGGAACAACAGCGGCACGTTGCCGCCCGCGAGTTGCTCGAAGATGCCCCGAAGGCGGGTGTTCAGCCAGCCGGGCATGGCGCGATAGAGACTGGTGATTACCGTGCGGGCGTGCTCACCGTCGACCGAGTCATTCCATGACAGTTCGCTTTGGCTGTCGATATGGGGTTCTTCGTCCCAGAACAGGATCTGGGTGTGCTCGCTCGGCCAGCGGGTGGGCTCTTTGTCCCGCTCGTCGGCGCGACGCAGGTCGCAAATGATGCGCAGCCCCAGTTCGGACAGGTGCGGTTCGTCAGCTGGACTGAAATAACTCATTACCCCCGAGCGATAAAGCACGCCGGGGCGGATCTGGCGACCGTCATCGGTTCGGTAACCGCCAAGGTCGCGAAAATTGCAGCCGCCTTCAAAAGGCAGCACACGGGGCAGGATGTTGGTCATGGTGGCCTTCCATTACATTAATGCAGATGCGTTAAGTGCGGGCAGCGTATGACGAGCACGGGCCAAAGGTCAACCGCTGATCGCCACTAAAGTGGGCTGGGATATGAATCGCGAGCTGAATGCCGGGCCTGTGCTATGGGGTCATGTGCTATGGGGTCAGATCCGATAGCTGGCCCCGGTCATCACCCGCGACACCAGCGCCATCAGGTTCCTGGCCGGCGCAGGGAACGGCAGGCCGCCGGCCTCGAGGGCCTTGTCGGCGTGCCTGGCCTCGTCTTCGAGCATCTGGGAGACCACGGCGCGGCTTTCGGCATCGTCGTCTGGGAGTTTTTCCAGGTGATTTTCCAAGTGCCGGCAGACCAGTTGCTCGGTCGCCGCGACAAAGCCCAGGCTGAGCCGATCGCTGATCAGGCCGGCGCCGGCGCCGAGCCCGAAGGACAGCGCATACCACAAGGGGTTGAGGACGCTGGGATGGCTGTCGAGGGAGCGCAGCCGCTGCTCGCACCACGCCAGGTGATCGATTTCCTCCGCCGCCGCGGCTTCCATTTCACGGCGCACGGTGGGCAATTTGGCGGTCAATGCCTGACCCTGGTAGAGAGCCTGGGCGCAGACCTCGCCACTGTGGTTGACGCGCATCAGGCCCGCGGCGTGACGGCGCTCCCGATTGTCCAGCTCGGCGCCCTCGAGGCCCTCGGCGGGGGATGGCCGCTGGGTGGTCCGGGAACTGGCGCCGGCCAGGGTCCGCAGGGCGTTGTCGGCGGTGGCGATCAGCCTGTCGAGGGGTGAAAGTTGTCTGCTGGCCATGGTATGGCTCCGCGGTGTAAAAGATGATTCTAGCCAAAATCAGCGGATGATGCGATTGGTGCAGCGACCGTCGGCCCTGCCGGCCACCGGCGGCGTCGCCGCGGCGGGCTTAGCGGCGGGGGCCGCGCCCAGCCAAGCAAAAAGCTCCTCGCCGTGGCATAATAGCTGGCCATCTGGCTCCTCGATCCCGCAGGGGCCTTCCATGAATTTGCCGGACCTGTCCCAGAGCCGGCCGCTGCCCCAGGGTGTGCGGAAATGCAGGAGATCACGAAAATGCAGCAAAGAGAAGTCGTCGTAGTCAGTGGCGTACGCACCGCGATCGGAGATTTTGGTGGCAGTCTCAAGGATGTGCCGCCGGGCGATATGGGTGGCCAGGTCATCGCCGAGGCGGTGAAGCGCGCCGGCGTCACCGGCGCCGATATCGATCACTGCGTGATGGGCAATGTCATCCATTCCGAGCGCCGCGACATGTATATCAGCCGGGTCGCCGCCCTGCGCGGAGGTCTGCCCGAGGAAACTCCATGCCTCACCGTCAACCGCCTGTGCGGTTCCGGGCTGCAGTCCATTATCAGCGCCACCCAGCTGATTTTGCTCGGCGACGCCGATACCGCGGTCGCCGGTGGTGCCGAATCCATGAGCCGCGCCCCCTACTGGTTGCCCTCCGCCCGCTTTGGCCAGCGCATGGGCGACGGCGCCATGGTCGACCCGATGACCGGCGCGCTGACCTGCCCCGTCGGCGACTACCATATGGGTGTCACTGCCGAGAATGTCGCTGAGCGGTGGGGCGTCAGCCGTGAAGATCAGGATGCCCTGGCGGTGGAAAGCCACAACCGCGCCGCCCGCGCCATTGCCGAAAAGCGCTTCGAGAGCCAGATCCTGCCCATCGAGCTCAAAACCCGCAAAGGCACCACGGTGTTCGAACAGGACGAACACGTGCGCCTGGAGGCCAAGATCGGCGACATGGACAAGCTGCGCCCGGCATTCAGGAAGGACGGCACCGTTACCGCGGGCAATGCCTCCGGCATCAATGACGGTGCCGCCGCCGTGGTGCTGATGGAAAAATCCCTGGCCGAGCAGCGCGGCCTGAAGCCGATGGCCAAGGTTGCCGGTTATGCGTTCGCCGCGCTCGACCCCAGCATCATGGGCATGGGCCCGGTTCCGGCGGTGAAGGCGTTGCTGAAAAAAACCGGTCTCGGCGTCACCGATATCGACGTCTGGGAAGTGAACGAAGCCTTTGCCGCCCAGGCGCTCGCAGTGTGCCGCGACCTGGAACTGCCGATGGACAAGGTCAACCCGAACGGCTCGGGGATCTCGCTCGGCCACCCGATCGGTGCCTCCGGCACGATCATCGCGGTCAAGGCATTGTACGAACTGGAGAGAGTCGGCGGTCGCTACGCCATCGCCACCATGTGCATCGGCGGCGGCCAGGGTATCGCGATATTGTTCGAGCGAATCTGATTTCGGTCAGCGCTACCGGGAGCCACCTGCAGGTGGCTCCCGGCAAGCCGGTACCTTGCCCGGACAGATAACAAAAAGCCCCGCTCTAGGGGATGGGTATGCAACGGAACAAGAGGGCTGTAGTGGATAGCAGACCAGATGATGGTGCGTCGGCACGAGGAATGAGTGCCACTGCTCCAACTTGCCGTCGCCGCCCCGCGCGGCGGCGACGGCTGCCCGAATGACATGTCCATCTATCGGTTTTCCTGCCGCTCCATGGATGGCGAGCTGGTTTCGCTCGAAGCGTTCCGCGGGCAGGTGGTGCTGATCGTCAATACCGCGAGCAAGTGCGGCTTCACCCCCCAGTACCGCGGCCTCGAAATGCTCTACCAGGACTATCGGCACTGGGGCTTTACGGTGCTCGGCTTCCCCTGCGATCAGTTCCTCCGTCAGGAGTTCGCCGACGACGAGCGGATCGAGCGGTTCTGCGTCACCAATTACCAGGTGAGCTTTCCCCTGTTTGCCAAGGTGCAGGTCGTGGGCCACGATGCCGAGCCGCTGTTCCGCTATCTGAGACGCACGGCACCGGGCTGGTTTGGCATGACTGGCATCAAATGGAATTTCACCAAGTTCTTGATCAACCGCGAGGGGGAATGTATCCGGCGATTCGCCACGACTACCTATCCCAACCGGTTGCGCCAACCCATCGAATCATTATTGACCTGAAAAAGACGACCCCGGGTGTTCCATGGACAAGGTGCGATCTGGAAACAACGAGAAGGCTCTGTTGTGGAGAATTTTCGATCTGCTGATCCCCAGGGATCTGCAGGAATTCGACCACCACGAAATCCTCTACAAGGCGAGGGCGCTGGTATCCGTGCTCTTGGTGGGCGGCGTCAACCAGATAGCCAACACCCTCGTGCTGTTCGCCCTGCGCCACCGCTCGCCGTCGATCGATGCCATCGCCATGGTTTCGACCATGATCGCTGTAGGGCTGTTCGCCATTCTCTGGCTGTTCCGGCGCACCGGCTCCTTTGTCCTGGTGGCCAATCTCTACGGCCTGATCGCCACCCTGTCGACGCTGTGCCTGATCATGGTGAGTGGCGGATTCCAGCACTCTCCGCTGCTTCCCTGGTGGCCGCTGATCGTCATCTTCACTTTCATCATGGCCGGCTGGCGGACTGCCGCCTGCTGGGGGCTGGTCGGCATGATGCTGTGGCTTTGGGGCAGCAAGCTCGATGAGGCTTATTACGTATCTATCTTCAGTCACGATACCCTCGCCCAGAGTTACCGGTTCTCGACCGTGCTGGCGGGTGGCGCGCTGTTGATGGTGATGTGGTTCTTCGATTTTTTCCAGCGCCAGTTGCTGGGCCGCCTCCAGGTGGAGCGCGACAGGGCACTGTTCAGCGCGGCGCACGACCCGCTGACGGGCCTCGCCAATCGCAAGACCTTCGAGCAGCGGCTCGAGCATGTACTCGCCCATAAGCTCGGCGACGAGAGCGTGGACGGTGTGTTGATCATCGACCTCGATGGCTTCAAGGAGGTCAACGACAGTCTCGGTCACCAGGCGGGGGACGCGGTACTCATGGCGATCGCGGAGCGCCTGCGCTGCAATGTCAGGCACAGCGACCTGGCGGCGCGGCTCGGAGGCGACGAATTCGCGGTGTTGTTGCGCGGCCTGCGCGCGCCCGGTGATCTCGACATCATCGTCGGCCACCTCCACCGGGCGATCTCGGCTCCGATCGAGCTGGCGGAGGGCCCCGCGGTAGCGGTGGGCGCCAGCATCGGCGTGGCTCTCGTCAGCGGCGATGGAGACGATCTCGAATCCCTGCTCCACAATGCCGATCAGGCGATGTACCACGCCAAGTCCCGCGCCAGGCCCTTTGTCTTTTTCCATGATATTGCCGCACCTTCACCTCCATGACCAGGCGACCCATCGTTCGGCGACAGGGTGCTTCGAGGCACGAAGCGCATCGCGGGAACCGCAACGGTAAAATTTGTTTGTAACCTATAACGAAACATCAGCCGCCCCAGGGCTCATGTCGGCCGGTGACGTGGCGGCGATGGCGTGCCGCAGCGGATCGCCATCATCGCGCCGGCCCCAGCATTCATCGAACACCAGATCGTCCAGCGGTACACGGCTGGCCCAGCCCCTGGCCTGCAGTTCCGGCTCGTCGTGGAAGTAAGCCACCCGGCCAAGGCATACATAGGCCACCGGCACCACGCCCTCCGGTAACTGGAAAATGGCGCTCAGTGCCGCCGGTTCGATGATCGACACCCAGCCGAGCCCCAGCCCTTCGGCCCGTGCCGCCAGCCACAGGTTCTGCACCGCGCACACCGTGCTGTACAGGTCGGTATCCGGTTGCCGGGTCCTACCCAGCACCACCGGGCCGCCGCGGCGCCGGTCGCAGGTGATGCAAAGGTTCACCGGAGCGTCGACAATGCCCTCGAGTCGGAGGCGGCGGTAGGCGTCGCGGCGCTCGCCGGCGAACAGCCCGGCTTCGGCGTCCCGCGCCCGGCGGAAGGCGGCGTGGACCCTGGCCTTCACCGCCGGGTCGCGCACCAGGATGAAATTCCACGGCTGGGAAAACCCCACCGATGGCGCGTGATGAGCAGCCCACAGCACTCTGGCCAAGGCCTCGGGATCGACAGGATCCGCCAGAAACTGGCCGCGCACGTCGCGGCGGCTGAACAGCACCTGGTAGAAGTGCTCGCGGGCGGCGGTCATGGCGTCTGCTCTCCCACCAGGATCAGCTTGCCGGTCTGGGGGTCGCGGTAGACGGTGCCCACCGACTGGTAGCCGCTGCCGGCCTCGCCGATACCCCGGGGCAGGTCCGGCATCTCGGTACCCTGGATCACCTCCTGGCCGCCGCTCGGCTGCTGCTGTTCCGGCAAGGCGCCGTAGCGCACGGCGAGGGCGGCGATCAGGCCGCAGGCGAACACCAGCATGATATCCACCAGGTTGGCCAGCCCGCCCATGGGCTCTTCCCCGGATTCGTCAAAGCGGCTGTGGAGCAAGGGGCGTCTAGCCATGGCGCTGATTCCGCGGGTTGGGGTGGCCGCCGGCAAGCGGTGTGTCGCCGCGCTGCTCGATATCGTCGAGCACCCGGTCGTACCACTGGCGTCGCAACCTGCCCAGTACATAGCCGGCGATGCCGGCCAGCAGGCCCAGCACCGTGGTGTCGAAGGCCACGGTCATGGCGGTGGCGAGAATCTCCAGGTTGCCCTGCCCCAGGGCGCTGAGCCCCGGCCCGAGGGGGATCAGGGTGCCCATCAGGCCGAGCATGGGGCCGATGCGGGTGATCACGTCGGCGCGCTGGATGCGTCGCCGGGCCAGGCGGGAAACGCTGTCCACCGTACCCGTCGAGGCCAGGCGGGGCAGTGCCACCAGCCGTTCGCTCACCGCCACCCCGCTGTCCCACAGAACGACGGCCACCACCGCGAACAGGGCGGCGATCACCGGTTGCAGCAGCCCGTTCACCAGCGGGTGCATCAGGGCGATCAGTCCGGAATCAAACATGGTTGCCTCCCGCGCTGCGGGCCCGGTGGCGCAGGCCGGTGGCCATGCCGGCGGCGACCAGGGCGAACGCCGCCAGCAACAGCCACAGCCCGCGCGATGGCGCGCCGTCGGCGCCTTCGCCAGGTTCGCTGGCCTGGTCGTCATCCGCGCCCTGTTGTTGATCCTCCGCCGCGTCGCTCAGTTCGCTGATGGTGCTGGCCGCCGCGCTGTCGGGCCGCCGGGGCGCGCCCCGGGCATTGTCGATGGCCCGTTGCAGGGCGTCGCGGAGCTCGGCGGACAGTTGCGGCTGGATCCATTCCAGCATCGGGTGGTCCGGGGTGGTGTGGCCGCTGCCGGGCAGGCCATTTTCCGTCACCAGGGTGGCGAATTCGCCGGCCACCTCGGCGAGGGTTTCGGGGCTCGCTTCCCAGAAGCCCTTGTGGGCGGCCACCAGCAGAATGGCCAGCATATTGGCCTTGACGTGGGCGTTGTTGCCCTCGGCGAGGAACTCGTCCAGGCCGAGTTCGTAGCGGTCGTCGAAATAGACCGCCTTGACCTCGTCCCAGGCCCAGGAGCGCACGATCTCCGGGTTGGTGACCTGCCAGCCCCACAGGTATTCGAGGAATTCACTGCCCATGGTGCGCGCCCCGGCGTAGCCGTGGGCCATCAACGGCTCGATCCAGGCGGGGTTCAGGTAGCGCCCCCGCAGTTCGCCGAGCAGCGCCGTCTGCAAGCGCTCGATGCGGGCGTTGCCGGGGTCGGAGTGATTGATCACCCGATTGTCCGGCGCCTGTCCCGACAGCTGTTCCACCGCAAGGCTGAGGCCCCCCAGATAGTCGAAGGCGTCGTTGTTGTCGAGCAGGCCGTAAAGGTTGCTGGCGCGGCCCAGATAGGTGCGGGTCACGCCCTTGAGGCGCGCCTCGAAATCCCCGTGCCGGGGCTGGCCGTGGACGTCGGCGCCATAGGCGTGGCCGAGGCGTAGCACATAGGTGCGGGCCAGCTCGCCGCGCTGCTGCCAGGCGCCGGAGCGCTCCACCAGGCGGTTGACCCCGGCGCCGTAGCTCCCCGGGGCATCGCCGAAGACGCGGAAGATGGCCGCGCCGCCGGCGTCGGCGGCGTCCCTGCCCGCGGCCAGCGCCGCCCGCACATCCTCCACCCAGAGGCGGGCCACCCGGTTGTCCGCCAGGGGCTCGTCGCCGTCCTCCGCCAGCCCTGCCACCGGCGCCAGCGCCGCGGCGAGCGCCGGTTTCAGCGCCGGGTGGTCGCGGGCGATGGTGGCGGCGGAGCCCTGCAATGCCAGGCGCACGCCCTTGTCGAGCCACACCAGCAGTTCGCCGTAGAGGTCGCGGAACAGCCCCGAGGTGGTGAATACCACGTCGCGTCGCGCCCGCTCGCCGCCGAGGGGCAGCCGCTCCAGCCCTTCGACGATGCCGCGGCTGTTCCACACCGGCCGCACCCCCAGCATATCCAGGCCGAAGGCCACCACCGCGCCCTCATCGCGCACCGTATCCGAGGCCCACAGCACCACTGCCTCGCTGCCTTCGCCGCCGGGATCCTTGGCCCGCGCCTCGGCGGCGAGCCTGGCGCCCAGGTCGTAGCCGACCCGGGTCGGCAGCAGGCTGCCGTTGAGGCCGTGGAAGTTGCGCCCGGTGGGCAGCACTTCCGGGCTGCGTATCGGGTCGTTGCCCTTGCCCGGGGCCACGAAGCGGCCGTCGAGGGCGGCGAGCAGCGCCTGTAACTCCCGCGCCGGGGAGCCGGCGAGGTCGTCCCGCCACTCCCCCGGTGTGGCGTCGCCGGCCATCGACGCCAGCATGATGTCGATGGCGCTATCGCGCCAGTCGCGGCCGAACACGTGCAGGCCCTCCGGCATGAAGGCTTCCTGCAGATGGGTCAGGTAATGGCCCACTTCGTGGACCAGCAGATCGTTGGCCACCTGGTCGAGGCTGATGCTGTCGACCCCCTGCTCGGCGGCGATCTCGCCGGCCAGTTCGTCCTCCAGATTGAGCGCCGCCAGTTTGGCGCGAATCAACACTATCGCCTGATGCTGCGCCGGAGAATCCTTGCGGGGGCTGGCCTCGAAGGTTTCCACCAGCTGGCGCAATTGCAGCAATTCGTCGTACAGCGGGGTGGCGCGCAACGGCGGCGTCAGGTGGTCGACGATCACCGCCAGGCCGCGGCGCTTGGCCTGCAGGCCCTCGCCGACGCCGTCGACGATGTAGGGATAGATACCGGGAATGTCGCCGGCGATCAGCGACGGATAATCGCTCTCGGTGAGGCCGAGGGCGCGACCGGGAAGGAACTCGTAGGTCGAGTGGCGGCCCAGGTGGATCAGGGCGTCGGCGCCGAAGTTGCTGTGCAGGTAGCGGTAGAAGCCCAGGTACTGGTGGGGCGGCGGAAACGTCAGGTTGGCGTGGAGCAGTTCTTCGTCCACGTCCCAGCCCCGCGGTGGCTGCGGACCGATGAAGATATTGCCGAAACGGACGCCCGGCACCAGCAGCTTGTCGCCCTGGGTCATCACCCAGCCCGGCGGCTCCCCCCAGCCGGCGAGGCCAGGCACGCCGCTGTCCCGCAGCGCCCTGGCGAGTGTGTCGATGCGATCCCACTCGGCGCTGCCGGCCAGCGCCGCTTCCAGGGCCTGGTGCAACTGCGCCAGGAGATCCATGGCGCGCCGGGTGGCAGGGTGGCGGGAGCCTTCGAGCATATGGTTGAGATCGGCGACGGCGCTGTCGAGCAGCTCGGCGCCCACTGTCGCCTGGTCGAGATCGAGGGCCTCGCGGACCCGCGCCACCAGCAGCGCCACCGGGCCGTGGCTGACCCCGGCGCGGGCGGTCTCGGGCAGGGTGTCGAACCAGGCCTGGTAGGCGGCGTTGTCGAGAGCGGCGATATGGGGCGCCATGTCGCGCAGCGCCTTGCCGTTTTCCGGCAGGTTGATGCCCCGCGCCTGGATCAGTTCGAGCAGCGCCTCGGCGCTTTCCGGCAACTCGCCGGTGGTGTAGCCGGCGGCCTTGAGCTCGCCGAGCAGATGCCACAGGGAGGCCGGCACGTCGAGGTTGTCGGCGCCGATATTGTGCCGCCCCGGCGGATGGTTGTAGTAGATCACGGCGACTTTCTTGTCGGCGTTGGGCTTGGCGGCCAGGGCGAGCCAGTTGTGGATGCGCGCCGTCAGCCGCTCCACCTGGGGCGCGATCGGCCGGGTGGTGGCGAGGCGCAGCCCGGTCAGCGGGTCGATGGCGGGGGCGGTCGCGGCGGCCACCACCAGAGGTTGGCCGGCGCCCTGGAATTCCGGCATGCCCACCCGGTAGTGGGTCTCCTCTACCGGGATGCCGTCGGCCGACAGCCGCCACTGGGCCTCGGTGCGACTGCCGAGACGGATGGCGGTGAACACCGGCACGTCCAGGGCGGTGAAGGCCTCGGTGGCTTCCACCCAGCCCTCGCCGCCGCCGACCACGAAGCCCTGGAGGCTGACGACGGCGGCGAGGCGCGCCGGGGCGATCGCCTGCGGCAGCGCCTCGAGGGCATCGAGACTGGCGTTGCCCCAGCGGGCGAGCATGGCGAAGCACTGGGCGCCGCCGTTTTCCAGTTGCCGGCAGAGATCGTCCAGCACATCGCGGTCACCCAGGCGGTCGCCGGTATTGGTGTCGAGAATGGCCACCACCGGCCGGTCGGCGCGCAGGCCGAGATCGGCGGCGGCGACCTCCTGCCCGTCCCGGTAATAGCGCAGCGGCGCCTGGTGGCGGGGCGGTGCCACCGTCAGCTCGACGCCGGCCCTGGCCATCATCCAGGCCAGCAGTTGCGCCATGTTCTCGCTGCCCCGGCCGTTCCAGTAGGCGTGGCCGTCGAGCCAGGCCTTTTGCTGCGGGAAGCGCAGGGCCAACTGCCGGTAGTGGTCGGCCGGATCGCTGCCGGCATCCGGATTGGCGGTGAGCTGGTCGAGGGCGGCGGTGGCCAGCCCCGCCAGTTCGGCGCTGCCGTCCAGGCGGGTCAGGGCCAGCAGCGAGCGCTCGCTGTTGACCGCCAGCACCGGCACGGCGTGATCGGCGGCGAGGCGCTGGAGGCGCGGTGTCAGGCTGTCGCCGAACACGGCGCCGAGCAGAATGGCGTCGGCGCCGTGCCAGTGCTCGCGGAGTTCGGCGTCATCCATGGCCGCCACCTGAGTGGTGCTGCGCATCACCAGGCGGTGGCCGGGGTGACGCTGGTCGAACAGCGCCGCGCCCGCCGCCAGCTCGGCGGCGGAGCCCTCCGAAACCACGGCGAACAGGGTGGCGGCCTGAATGCTGGCGGCCCAAACCATGCAAAGTGTCAGGGCGGCACAAAGCCAGGGGCGAAAAGGGGTCATGGTCGCGGCTCCTCGGTGGCGGAATGGCGGGCCTGGTTTAGGTAGCGGCACATCAATTCCGCACCGTCGAGAATACGGGTGGAGTTGCGCTGCACCAGGCTCGGGGGAATGAAATAGAGCTGATCGTTCTGTGCCGCCCGCAGGCTCGGCCAGCGCCGCCAAGCGTCGACCCAGTCCGGGCGCTCCTCGCCCATGCCGCTGGCGATGATCACATCGGGGTCGGCGCGGAGCACGGTCTCGGTATTGACCACCGGTACCAGCGGCCCGGCGTCGGCGAAGATATTGACGCCGCCGCAGAGGCGGATCACGTCGGCGATCAAGTGCCCGTCGTTGAGGGTCAGCAGGGGCTGGTTCCACACCTGGTAGAACACCGAGACGGGTTCCGCGTCGCTGTAGAGGCCGCGCAAATGGTCGAGCCGGGCGGTGAAGGTGTCCGCCGCCTGGCGCCCCTGGGCGTCGAGGCCGGTGAGAGTGGCGAAGTTCCGCAGCAGGCTGGCGATATCCTCGAGCCGCCGCGGCTCGGTGACGAATACCGGCAGGCCCAGGCGCCGGAGGTGGTCGATGACCTCGGGCCCGTTGCCGCTTTCCCAGGCGATCACCAGGTCCGGGTCCATGGCCACCAGGCTCTCGCGGTTGATCTTGTCATAGGTGCCGATACGGGGAATGGCCAGGGCCGCCTCCGGGTAGTCGCTGTAGTTCACGGTGGCGACGATAAGCTTTCCGGCGCCCACCGCGAACAGGGACTCGGTAATGTTGGGCGCGAGGCTGACGATGCGCCGGGCGGGCTCGGCAAGCACCAGGGTGTGGCCGAGGTCGTCGACCAGGCGGATCTCGGCGCGGGCGGTGGCGGCAACTGCCAGCAGCAGGATCGCCAGCAGCGCGAGCCAGGGCCTTGGTGAGGTGGTATTTCCGCTCACGGATGCATCTCCTTTATCTGTTGAAGGGTATCCACCGACCGCGACCACTGCTCGCTGGCCGGCAGGCCGAGGCGCAGTACGCCGCGCTGGTCGACCGGCCCCATCAGCCGCAACAGCAGGCCCAGGCGGCCCGCCGCCCGGTACAGGTCGCGCGCCTGGGGCCAAGCGGTTTCGGCGCTGATGAAATGGGCGGTGCGGCGCCAGGGCAGGGCTGGAAACAGCGCCGCCAGAGTATCCAGCCAGCGCCGGGAACAGTCCTCCAGGCGCTGCCGTTGCGCTTGTTGCCAGGCGCTGTCGGCCAGGGCGCGGCTGCCGATCCAGCGCGCCGGGTGGCTGACGGACCAGGGGTTCATGCCGTCCCGGAGGGGGGCGATCAGCGCCGCTTCGGCGGCGACGAAACCCAGCCGCACACCGGCCAGGCCAAAGAACTTGCCGAGGGAGCGCAGCACCACCGCGTTCGCGGGCCGGTGCGGGATCAGGCTCAGCCCGGGGTCGGCATCGATGAAGGCTTCGTCCACCACCAGCCGGCCATCGCGGCTGGCGAGCCCGGCGGCGAGCTCCGCCAGCAATCTGGTGTCCGTCATCTCGGCGGTGGGGTTGCTGGGGTTGATCACCAGGGCGTGGTGCACCGCGCCGGTCGCAACCAGTCGCCGCAGTTCGCCGGCGTCCCGGTAGATCAGCGGGCGGTGGCCAGCCAGTTGCCAGGCGTGGTGGTGTTCGCGGTAGCCCCACAGGGGCAGGGCCACCGGTCCTGGCGGCCACAGGGTGGGCAGCTGACGGATGGCGTGCTGGGAGCCGGGCACCGCGAGCAGGTTGCCGGCAGCGCAGCGGTAATAGGCGGCGGCGCTGTCCAGCAGGCCGTCATCGTCTTCCGGCAGGCGCTGCCACACCGCGTCCGGCACTGGCGGCACCGGCCAGCTCCAGGGGCTGATGCCGGTGGACAGGTCGATCCAGCCCGCCGCCGGGACGCCGAATTCCCGGCTCGCCGCGGCCAGGTTGCCGCCGTGGATCAGACCCATGGTGAGTTTCTCCACGACAGCTCTACACACACCAGAACCGCGAGCCACAGGGCGATGGCGCGCCACAGCAGCTCAAGTGCCCGGCCGATGTCGGCGGGTTCCGCGTCGCGGCCACAGCCGAGTTCCGGCCGCCACTCCTCACGGCCGCGATAACGGGCGGGGCCGCCCAGGCGGATACGCAGGGCGCCGGCGCCGGCGGCCATCACCGGCCCGGCGTTGGGGCTCGCGGCCTGTGGCGCCTGGGTGCGCCAGCAGCCCAGGGCGGCGGGCAGCCGGCCCGCCAGGCCGTAGGCCAGGGCGCACAGCCGGGCGGGAATCCAGTTGAGCAGGTCGTCGAGGCGCGCGGCGGCGCGACCGAAGTACAGGTATTTTTCCGAACGGTAACCCCAGCGGGCATCCAGGGTGTTGGCGAGGCGATGGAGCAGCGCGGCGGGCGCGCCGCCCACCGCGAACCACAACAGCGGGGCGAACACCGCGTCGCTGCCGTTTTCGAGTACCGATTCCACCGTGGCGCGGGGCGCGCCGGATACGTCCAGTGCCGCGGTGTCCCGGCTGACGATCATGGCGACCGCCCGCCGCGCCGCGGGCAGGTCGCCGGCCAGCAGGGGCCGGGCCACGGCCCGGGCGTGCTCCGCCAGGCTGCGGTTGCCGATGCAGAGGTACAGAATCAGCACCTCAACCGCCACCAGCGGCGAGCCACCTAGGCCGGTCAGCAGCCACCACAGCAGCAGGGCGGGCAGCGCCGCCAGCAGCAGCCAGCCCACAAATCCCGCCGCGATCTGGCGCCGGGGAGAATGCCCATCCCGGCGCAGCACGGCTTCCACCCGGGTGACGAGGTGGCCAAAACCCACCAATGGGTGCCAGCGGCGCGGCTCCCCGAGCAGGGCGTCCAGCGCCAGGGCGAGCACCACGCACAGGCTGATCATTGCGCGAACCCCGAAATAAAGAATGCGCTGGCAACCAGCAGGGCCACTTCCACCAGCTCCACCAGGGCGCCGGCGCAATCCCCGGTAAAACCGCCGAGGCGCCTGCGCACCCCGTGGCGCCACAGGGCGAAAGCCGCCAGGGCGACCGCCAGCCACAGGGCCGCCAGCTGAACCGGCAGTCCCAGCACGAGGATGCCCAGCACCAGTCCCGCAGCCAGGGCGAGGCCCGGTTTCGAGGCGTTGGCGGCGAGGCCGTCGCCCATGCCGCCCTGGCGCACATAGGGCAGGCCGATAAACGCCAGGGGCAGGAGGGTGCGGGCAGCCAGGGGAACCAGCCACCAGGCAACGGCGGCGGGGCCGGCCAGCAGGGCTGCGAGGGCCGCCACCTTGAGCAGCAGCGCCAGCGCGATGGCGGTTACCCCCATGGGACCGCAGGCCGGGTCCTTCATGATCGCCAGGGTGCGCTCCCGGTCGCCCATGCCGCCGACCCAGGCGTCGGCGCAGTCCGCCAGGCCATCGAGGTGCAGGGCGCCGGTGATGGCCACCCAAGCCGCCACGATCACCGCGGCGGCCAGCAGACCGACATCCGGCAACAGGGCGGCCAGCAGCATCAGGAGCAGCCCTATCGCCAGCCCCGCCGCCGGATACCAGTGCAGCGAGCGTCCCAGGGTCGCGGCGCTGATGTCGCCCCGCACTCGCACCGGGATCCGGGTCAGCAGACCCAGGGCAATCGCCAGGGCGCGACACTCTTCTCTAGGGCCGGCCATCAGGCGCTCCCCGGTGATGTCTGAACAGGCCCGGTGCGACCCTCAGTCGCATGCATAGGGTGGCGTTCGAAACAGCGCTGGTGCGGCTCCTGTCGTCGGCGCACCTTGGGGGATGGGGAGAGTGGGCAGCAGACCATAGGGTGTGCTGAGGCAGGAAGCCCACCATCAACAGGTGGTGATGCTGATAACGCAAAGCCATCAGCTGAACGGCACGTCCTAGGCATCCGCTGTCCCCGGCTGGTGGAAGATCAGTTGCGGCACGTCGCCGTCTTCCAAGTGATAAATCCGCAGCCGGGTCAGGCCGCCGAGGGGGATGCTGAAATGCTGGCTGCTGGCGAGGGGCGCTCCCAGCAACTGACATAACAGCAGGCGGATGACGCCGCCGTGGACCACCAGCAGCAGGTGTTCGCCCCGGTGGCGGTCGAGCAGTTGGCGCCAGGCTCTGGCGAGGCGGTCAGCGGCCGCCGCCAGGGGTTCGCCGCCGGGGGGCGTCACGCTGCCGGGAAAACGGTAGTAGGGTTCCAGGGCGGCACTGTCCTCCCGCCACAGGGTGGCGATATCGCGGCCCTCCCAGGCGCCGAAATGGATTTCCCGCAGGCCTTCTTCTATGGCGAAGGGCAAGTGGCGATCTTCGGCAAACCCCTCGGCAAACCGCCGGCAGCGTTGCAGGGGTGAACTGATCACCCGCTGCCAGCCGGAAAATGGCCCCAGGGCACTGGCCATCTGTTGCCAGCCTTCAGCGGTCAGGGCGGAATCCGTTGCGCCGCGAAAGATCTGGCCCCCCTCGCAGGCCCCGTGGCGCAACAGGTCGATGGTGGTGGGAGCCGGCGCAGAATCGGTCATGTCTGGCCCCCGCTATCGTTGCCGCTGACACCGGCCTCGGCGAAGGTGGCCATGCCGCTGTGCAGTGCGCAGGCGGCGCGAAGCAGCGGCAGGGCGATGGCGGCGCCGCTGCCCTCGCCCAGATGCAGGCCGAGGTCCAGCAGCGGCTCCGCGTTCAGGGCGGCGAGCAGATGGCGGTGGCCGGGCTCCTTTGAGCGGTGGGCGAACAGCAGCCACTCCCGCACACCGGGATTGAGCCGGCACGCGACCAGGGCCGCGGCGGTGCAGATATAGCCGTCCACCAGGCTCGGGATGCCCCGCTGGGCGGCGGCGACATAGGCTCCGGCGAGGGCGGCGATTTCCAGCCCGCCGAGACGACGCAGGGTTTCCAGCGGCGACCCGCAGTGGGGCAGGTGGCGATCGAGGGCGCGGGCCACCGCCTGCCTTTTGCGCTCCAGACCCCGGGCGTCGACGCCGGTGCCGGCGCCCACGGTGTCGGCGGCGCTCAACCCGAGCAGGGCGCTGGTCAGCGCCGCGGTGGTGGCGGTATTGGCGATGCCCATCTCGCCGCCGATGAACAGTTCGCAGCGCTCGGCGCCGCGGATTTCATCGGCCCCGGCGGTGAGCGCGGCGGCCAGAAGGGTGTCGTCCATGGCCGCCGCCACGCAGATATTGGCGCTGCCGGGCGCCAGTTGCCGGTCGCGGATTGCCGGGTGGTGGCGCTCGGCATCCGGCAGCGGCTGGACGGTACCGAGGTTGACTACCCGGAAGTCAGCCCCGTAGCGCTGCGCCAGCACCGAGATGGCGGCGCCGCCCCGGGCAAAGTTGCGGATCATCTCCACTGTCACCGCCTGGGGAAAGGCCGAGACCCCTTCCGCGGCGATGCCGTGGTCGGCGGCGAATACCCGCACCCGGCAGCGGTCGAGAACGGGCAGGGCGGTGCCCTGCCAGCCGGCGAACGCCACCGCCAGATCCTCCAGCCGCCCCAGGGAGCCGGGGGGCTTGGTGAGTTGTCGCTGGCGTTCGCCGGCGGCGTCGCGCGCGGTTTGCGAGACCGGCGCCACGGGCCCGGCGAGTTGCGTGTAGCCTGTTTCGGGTTGCACATGGAGTGCGGTACTCGGCTGGCTGGTGCCGGCGGGCGGTCGCAGGTCGTTCATGATCGCGGGAAACCTCTATTGCTATTACACGATGGCCAGTACACAAAACGCGCTAGGTAAAACTCGATATACCCGCTCAGCCTTTCAGCTCGAGCGGCAACCCCGCCACCACCAGTGTCACCCGCCGCGCCAACTGGGCCAGTTGCTGGTGCAGCCGGCCGCTTTCGTCGGCGAAACGGCGCGACAGCTCGCCCAGGGGCACGATGCCGGAGCCCACTTCGTTGCTGACCAGGATCACCCGGCCCCGCAACTGGCCGGCGGCCTTGAGCAGGGCCTCCCGCTCCTCCGGCCAGCAACCGTGGTGCAGGCAGTTGCTAAGCCACAGGGTCAGGCAGTCGACCAGCAGGCAGCGGTCGTCGCTGTGGAGGTCGAGCAGGGTGTCGGCCAGGCGCAGCGGTGATTCGACGGCGTGCCACTCGGCGCCGCGGCGGGCCTGGTGGTGGTGGATGCGTTCGGCCATTTCGGCGTCGCCCGCGGTGGCGGTGGCGATGTAGTGCGGCGGCCGGCCGCTCTCCAGGGCGCGGATCTCGGCCAGGCGGCTCTTGCCGGAGCGGGCGCCGCCGAGGATCAGTTCCAGGCCCTGATCGGGATAAGGAGTGGGGTTCACGGGGATTCCTCGAGGTGGAGGTCGGCAGCGAGGGGGCCGAGCTGGCGGATGGAATCGCCGATCGCCGCCAGGGTAAGTCTGGCCAGTATCTCGCCGGGCAGAGTGTGCTTGCCGGCGTAGGGGATGGTCAGCGGCCCGGGGCCGGAAAACACCGCGATGGCGTCGGTGCCGGTGCCGGTGGCGATGGCGCCGGAAACCGGGCTGCGGATGTCCATCTCCTGGAGCACGGCGGCCTTGGCCTCGGTGGCGGTGATGATCATTTCGACCATCACCGCCGGCTCCAGCCGGGCGCCGGTGACCACCGCCAGGTTGATGGTGCCGGCCGCCAGCGGCGTGTCGCCCAGGCCCCGGTATTCCGCTCGGTCGCCGGCGCGACGGGCATTGGCGAGGCCGGTGGTCGCCAGCACCGCAAAGTCTTCGCCAGCGACGCTGGTGTGGCGGATGCGCAGGGATTTCATCGACGCGGCGGTCAGCATGCCCAGGGTGGCCTCCTCCCAACGGCGGACGCGGCACAGGCCCGCCACGGTCTCGGCCGGGGATTCGGCGCAATCCGCGCCGTCGCCGCTCACCCGCAGGTTGAGCCAGCGGCTCGCCGCCTGCAGCCCGCCGCCGACCACGGCGGAGCTGAGGGCGAGGCGCGGGGCGTCGAAGCGCACCGTCACCCAATCCGCGCAGTGGTGCAGCCAGGCGCCGGGCAGCAGCGGGGTTTCGCCGGCGGATGCCAGGGCGAGGCTCATGGCGCCGCACCCGCGAACAGTGTCGCCGCCACCCGGGGATTGGAGGGCAGGTACCAGTGCATATAGGAGGCGGTGAGATTGCCCTGGCGGATCACGCCTTCGCCATCGCTGCCGCCGGGATGGCGGGTTGCCCTGAGCGCGAAGGCGGGGGTGTCATCGAAGGTGGAGTAGTGAAAGGTGTGGCCACGCAACTGGCCGCCGGGGAAATCGGCCCCTTGCAGGCCGAGGCCGCCGAGGCGCTTGCCCATGGTGGCGCTGGCGGGAATCAGGCCGGCCAGAGGTCGCCGCTCGCCGTCAGCCCGGCCCAGGGATTCCAGCAGGTACAGCATGCCGCCGCACTCCGCCACGATCGGCTTGCCTGCCCGGTGGTGACCGGCCACCGCGGCGAGCATCGGGGTATTGTCGGCCAGTTGATCGAGATGCAGTTCCGGGTAGCCCCCCGGCAGGTAGAGGCTGTCGGCATCCGGCAGTGCCCGATCCTTGAGAGGTGAGAAAAACCGCAGATCCGCCCCCATGGCTTGCAACAGGTCGAGGTTGGCCCGGTAGACGAAACAGAATGCCTGGTCCCGGGCCACGGCGATACGCAGGCCATCGAGCAACGGCGGCACAGGTTCGCGGGCGGGAGCGCGAAAGGCTGCGGGTGCCGGCAGCTCGGCCAGGGCGGTGGTGGCGATCAGATCGGCGGCCCTGTCGAGCCTGGCGTCCAGATCGGCGATGGCATCCGCCTGGTGCAATCCGAGATGACGTTCCGGCAGGGCGATATCCGCGCTTTTGGGCAGCCCGCCAAGCCAGGGCAGGTCGGCGGGCAGGCTGTCCTTCAGCATGCCGCCATGGCGCTCGCTGGCCACCCGGTTGGCAATCACACCGGCAAAGCGCAAGTCCGGGTTGTAGTTGGCCAGGCCCAGGGCCAACGCACCGAAGGTCTGCGCCATGGCGCCGGCGTCGATCACCGCCGCCACCGGCAGGCCGAAGCGGATGGCGAGGTCGGCGCTGCTGGGGGTGCCGTCGTAGAGGCCCATCACGCCTTCCACCAGGATCAGGTCCGTCTCCCCGGCGGCGTCATACAGCAACTGCTGGCACTGGGTGTCGCCCACCATCCACAGGTCGAGGGGATAGACGGCCTCGCCGCTGGCGCGCTGATGGATCATCGGGTCGAGAAAATCCGGACCGGTTTTCAGCACCCGCACCCGCCGCCCCTGGCGGCGGTGATGGCGGGCGAGGGCGGCCACCACCGTGGTCTTGCCCTGGCCGGAGGCCGGGGCGGCGATCAACAGGGCCGGGCAGTGGCGGACAGGGCCTGCGTCGGCCGTGAGTGGCTCAGAGGGTAGCGTGTTCATGTCGGGACTCCCGTGGCGGCGCCTTTCGGAAAAGAAACAGCCAGACCATAGGGTGCGCTGAGGCACGAAGCGCACCGGGGGCTTGTCGAGGCTGTAACGGTGCGCCTCCTGCCGTCGGCACACCCTATGGGATTGGTAGAGCGGGTAACCGTCATGCGATCTCCATGGGGCAACAGGCCATAGGGTGCGCTGAGGGACGAAGCGCACCGGGGGTTTGTCGAGGCTGTAACGGTGTGCCTCCTGCCGTCGGCATATGGGATTGGTAGAGCGGGTAACCGTCATGCGATCCCCATGGGGCAACAGGCCATAGGGTGCGCTGAGGGACGAAGCGCACCGGGAGCTGGTCGAGGCCGCGACGGTGCGCCTCCTGTCGTCGGCACACCCTATGGGATTGGGAGAGGGTGCACCCATCATCCGCGATCTCCATCGGGCCACAGGGCTGGGAACAACCGTGCCAGATCCAGGTGCTGTTCCACCACGTCCGCCAGTCGCTCTATCTGTTGCTCCCGCAGGGCGAAGTAGTCGAACTCCGGGCAGTGGCCGAGGCCCGCCCAGGCCAGCAGTGCGCGGCTGGCTTGCGGGTGGTCGAACAGCCCGTGGATATAGGTGCCCATCACCTGGCCATCGCCGCTGCGGGCGCCATCCGGGCCCCGGGGGAGCCGGGCGACGGGGTTGTCGAGGGCGGGGCCGGTGGAGATGCCGCAGTGAATTTCGTAGCCTTCCACCTCTATGGCCGTTGCCCCATTGCCCTCCAGGGGAAAGAGAGTGCCGCTCACCCGGCGCAACTGCTTTTCCGGGTAGAGTCGGGTGGCCATGGCCAGTAGGCCGAGCCCCGGGCTTTCCCCGGCGTCTCCCTCGATACCATCGGGGTCGGCAACGGTCTCCCCCAGCATCTGGAAGCCGCCGCAGATGCCCAGCACCTTGCCGCCATAGCGCAGATGGCGCTGCATACCTCGGTCCCAGCCGTTGGCGCGCAGGGCGGCGAGATCGCCGCGCACATTCTTGCTGCCGGCCAGGATGATCAGGTCGGCCCCCGGCAGAGGCTCCCCGGCGCGGACGAAGCGCAGATCCACCGCCGGGTTGAGGCGCAGGGCGTCGAAGTCGGTGTGATTGCTGGTGCGCGGCAGCACCGGCACCACCACCTTCAATTGCTCGCCCTCGCCCTTCACCTGGCTGGCGTCGATGGCGTCCTCCGCCTCCAGGTGAAAGCCGTGAAGGTAGGGCAGCACTCCCAGTACCGGCACTCCGGTGCGCTGCTCCAGCCAGTCGAGCCCCGGTTGGAGCAGGGAGATATCGCCGCGGAAACGGTTGATCACAAAGCCCGCCACCCGCTTGCGCTCGCTCTCCGACAGCAGTTCCAGGGTGCCGACCAGGTGGGCGAACACCCCGCCGCGATCGATATCGGCGATCAGGATCACCGGGCAGTCCACCGCCTCGGCGAAACCCATATTGGCGATATCCCCCTCCCGCAGGTTGATCTCGGCGGGGCTGCCGGCGCCCTCGACGATCACCGCCTGGTATTGTTCCTTGAGCCGCGCGTAGGATTCCAGTACGGCCAGGCGCGCCACCTTTTTATAGCCGTGATAATCCCTGGCATTCATATTGGCCAGCGCCCGGCCCTGGATGATCACCTGGGCGCCGGTATCGCTGGAGGGTTTGAGCAACACCGGGTTCATATCCCGGTGTGGCTCCAGAAAGCAGGCCTGGGCCTGCACCGCCTGAGCGCGGCCGATCTCGCCGCCGTCTGTCGTCACCGCGCTGTTCAAGGCCATGTTCTGGGGCTTGAACGGCGCGACCGTGGCGCCGCGCCGCGCCAGTACCCGGCACAGACCCGCCACCAGCACGCTCTTGCCGGCGTCGGAGGTGGTGCCTTGTACCATTACGGTCAAGGTGCCCTGAACCATCAGGGTGATGGGTGGTGCCATGGCTTTTCTTCCGGTTCGGTGTCGTTTACGGGGTGCACCTTTTTGGTCGGGGCAAATCCATAAGCTGTTGCGGGCGGCATCCTGCACGAGCCGGGCTCCTGCGGAAGGCGGCGGGGCCGGGTCACAGCCGGTAGGTCATCCCCAGTTGCCAGGTGCGCCCCTCCTGGTTGTAGCCGCGGTTGAGCTGGTAGTCCCTGTCGAACAGGTTGTCGAGCTTGAGATTGGCTTCCAGCGCCTGGGTGATCTGATAACCGAGGCGCAGCGCCACCGTGGTGTAGCCGCTCAGGGACTGCGTATTGGCGGCATTGTCGTAGCGGTTGCCCTGGCTCTTGACCGACAGGCCGGCGGTCAACTGGTCGCCAAAGCGTTTGTCGGCGTTCAGGGTGAGGTTGTTGCGGCTGCGGCGCGGCAGCAGGTTGCCGTTGCCGGCGTCCTTGGGCTCCAGGTAAGTATAGGAAGCGCTCAGGTTCCAGCCCGCCAGCGCCGCGCCCAGGGCCAGCTCCGCGCCCTCGATCTTCGCTTCGCTGACATTGTAGGGCCGCAATACCAGGTCCGGACCCGATGCCCAGGCGATCAGGTTTTCGACCTTGTTCTCAAAGTACCCGATGGACCAATGCCAGAGATCGTAGTGACCCCGCAGGCTGACTTCGATATTTTCCGATTCCTCCGGTTTCAGGTCCGGATTCCCCGCGCTCCAGGCGCTGGCGGGCCAGTACAGGTCGTTGAAGGTGGGCGCCTTGAAGCCTTCCGCCCAGGTCACCACCAACCGGTGGCTGTCGTCGAGGCGAAAACCCAGGGAGACATTGCTGGTGGTGTGGCTGCCGAAATCCTCGTTGTCTTCCTCCCGCGCGCCGAGGACGAGGTCGACGAACGACCAGTTGCCCTGGTACTGGGCAAAGACGGCGCTGTTGTCGCGCTTTCCAACCGCTTTTCCGGCGTTGTTCACATAGGTGTTGCTGGACTTCACCTTGTCCTCATAGTAGTCATAGCCGACGGTGACGGTGTGGTCCTCGGCGATGGTAAAGTCGTTCTGCCAGAACAGTTGCTCGCGCTCGGTGCGGAAGTGCCCGGTGTGGAGGCCGGTGGTGCCGTCGTAGTTGTCGCTGTCGTCGGTCGATACACCCAGGGACAACTGGCTCAGCCAGAAATCCGCAATCGGCAGGGAGCCCTTCAGGTTGATGTTCTGCAGCCAGGAATCGCTGTAGGGGCGCTCGCCGGGGGTGGTGCTGTCGTATTCATTGCGGTTGTTGCTTTCCAGAAAGCGCAGGGCCAGGTCGGCGTCGTTGGCGAAGCGGTAGCCGACACTGGCGTTGACGGACTTGTTGCGAAAGCCATCCTTGTCGCGGGCGGGGTCGGCTTCGCGGTTGTTGATGCCGTCGGTATCGAGGTAGGAGGCATGTACGCCATAGCGCAGGTTGCCCGAGTTGCCACTGGTGCCGACCGCGGTCTTGCGCAGGTCATGGCTGCCGGCGGTGGCATTCACATAGCTGCCGGTGCTGGCCGAACCGTCGCGGGTGAAGATCTGCACCACGCCGCCGATGGCCTCGCTGCCGTAGAGGCTGGAATAGGCGCCGCGCACCACCTCGACGCGCTCGATCTGGTCCGGGTTCAGGAACTGGATGCTGGTGCCGCCGGAGGTGGCGCTGCTCAGGCGCTGGCCGTCCACCAGCACCAGGGTGTGGTCGCCGGAGGTGCCGCGGGTGAACAGGCTGGTGGTGGAGCCCGGCCCGCCGCTGCGGCTGACTTCCAGACTGGGCACCTGGCGGAGCACATCCGTCAGCTCCAGGGGCCGGAAGATGTCCAGCTGTTCGCGGGAAATGGCGGTCACCGATGCCAGGCTGTCCACCAGCGCCACCGGGGTGCGGGTGGCGGTGACGACGACCTCTTCATGGATGATGTCGGCAACAGCGGGCAGGCCGAGACCGGCGGCAGCCAGCAAAATGCTCTGGGCAAGAATGGACTTTTTCACGGAAATTCCTCAATCGGGTCAGGAAACAAGGATTGAGGGAGGGGTAGGAGTGGCGAGCGCCGATAAGGACGGGCAGATAACCACCGACAAAGCCCTCCGCTTCATCGTTGCAGCTACTGCACACCGTGATGACGGAGGCTCCGTCATCACCAGGCCGGTTTCGGGCTTGGGAGCCGCTCGACAATGAGCGCGCTCCTTTACCGTTGCGGGGGCAGCGGTGGTCTTGTCACTGGCAGCCGTGGATATGGAAAAATCTTGCCGTGACGCACCACACTTCCCGTTTAACCTGCTCCAGCCCACCCTGGCGAAGGATGGACGAGCAGGCACCTGATGCAGGGTGCGGATTGTATAGCTGTGGTTGGGGGATGGCAAACGGGGCGGCGACCGTATGCGGGCGGCACACAGTGGCTATGCTTGTCAGTAGTGATACTATAGTGCCACTGTGTTTGGGTGGAGTACTTACATGAAAGTAGAGCTGGTAACGAGCCTGAAGCGCCAAGCCACCAAAATCCTTGCCGAACTGCACGAAACCAAGGAAGCGGTACTGATCACGGAGCATGGCCAGCCATCAGCTTACCTGGTCGATGTTCAGGATTACGAATTCATGCAGCGCAGGCTGGCGCTGCTTGAAGGGCTGTCCAGGGGGGAAGGAGCCGTTCTGGAGGGAGGAACGACCTCCCATGACCAAGCCAGGGAGCGGATGCGGAAGTGGCTGAAATAATCTGGGCAAATCCGGCCCTGGACCAGTTGGAAGATATCGCGGAATACATCGCCCTGGACAAGCCGGGCGCCGCCTCCCGTCTCGTGCAGGAGATATTCTCCAGTGTTGATCGCCTTGAACGATTCCCCGATTCCGGCCATGTGCCACCCGAATTGCCACAGTCGATTTACCGCGAGATTTACGTAAGGCCGTGTCGCATCTTCTACCGGCGGGAAGGCAGTACTGTTTTGATCGTTCACGTAATGAGAGAGGAAATGCAGTTGCGGCGGTTTCTTTTGGAGGTTGAGCTGGACAGTTGACGTGGGGCTGCACCAGAAGGCAAAAGACACCCATTTCGTAGTCCTCAAATTGATGAGTGTCCCGAAGTTTGCGTAATGTAGAAAGGTAGATTGTAGGCAAGAGCTGGTTATTGAGTTGCTGTATTTCAAACCTTCAACATTAGGTGTGATTATAGGTCGGGGTGAATTATGAATGTTAAAATACTTAGGTTTATTTCAATCTCTAAAATTTTATTGTTATGCTAACTGGTTTCCTCGTATTCATACGCGTTTACAATTGGAGAAGGAAGGTCATCTCCATCACCAAATATGGAAATTCAATTTGACTGTAGAGTGTATACTGCCATTATGGGCCAGAAAGAATGTAAAAGAATTAAAGACCTTTCCAGATTAGAAATTATCCCTAAAAATTTCACTATTCGGAGCCGAGGGTAACCCCCCCCCCCTTTTTTTTTAGCGGAGCGCAAAAGTAGAGTTCATTGAGACAAACCAACCACTATGATAGAGTCGCCGCAAAATACAAGGTTGAAAAAACATGGATAAAACAAAAAGGCCATCAAAAAATACACTCATCCGATCCAGGCTACCCCCGAAAATACACACCGGTTTTTTTTCCACATTTGGCCTCGCAACCTCGATCTGTGCACTCGCGCTGACCGCTGGCTGCTCTCCCGCGGAGGACGCCGGCGCGCGTTCCTCTGATCAGCTCGGCGTAGCCAAGCAATACCAGGAGCCCCTGGAACAAGCCTGGCTGCGGGCTGAAGAAGGAAAAGCTCCTTCTTGCGCCATTATCTTTGGCCACGCCAATGTCGCCATCAACATCAGCGAGGATGGCAACACCGACGAAGCCATGCAGGCCATTGAAGCCTGCTATGTCCAGGCCACGGCCCGCTACATCGCCAAACTGCTGGAGCCGGTCAAGGCAGGAGATGGCAACTGTAATGTGCTTCTCGCACAGGGCTCCATCCAACGCCACGCCATGCGCACTGTTCTGAAAGGCATGAATGTGGAAACAGAGCCGCTCGACCAACGGCTAAATACCCTCATCGCCCCCGATGTAGAGCAGTGGTGTCCACGGAATGCGGCCAGCGCCATTCTTCAATACTAATTTGGGAGCAGAACAACAGCTTGGGTATTTGTAGCGGTCAGGTATTTTTGTTCTGGCCCGCACTGACTTTGGTATTGTCGGGCTTATAGGTGACCTTCCCCCTGTTTTGCCCTTTTTACTCCAGTTGACGAGGAAATTGTCTTGAACCGAAAAATAAAAGTCGGCTTCGCCAAGTGTAAAACGCCCCTGGCTTTTGCGCTGGTCAGCTGTTTTGTGATGCTTGCCGGCTGTAAGGAAGATACTGCGGCAAGCGTAGCGCCGGGCAGCCAGGCGTCAAACAGGAGCGGTGTCCTGAAAACTTCGGTGGGTAACTATGAGTTCACACCGACGACCTGCGGCCTTCACAGGGAGGATGACTTCGACGATATCGAAATCCAGGGGCCGGGAGTTGCGCCCGACGGCGAGGTTTTTTACTTCGAACTGAGTTCGACCGGCGAAGAGATGTCGGTCAATCTGGGGGTCGACAATTTCTTTTCCAGTTCTGAGCGGCGCCTGACAGCCGGGCGCTGGACCTCGGAACCTTACACCATACAGACTTCCGGGAAGAAGTTTACGGTGTCGGACATCGTTCTGGTCGATGGCGATGGTGCACGGATCGACGGGGCGGCATCACTGGAGATCGATTGCGAAACTCCCTGAGCCTGGAGCAAGAACAGCCCCAGTTTCGCTCAGCGGTACTGGGTCGCCGCCTCCTGTACTCCGGCCCGGGTTGTCGGTGATGATGCGCGCACG
>Ga0265293_10003200_pt1 | contig 30856 bp, 27 predicted proteins | sample Munlanlewell138R_FD_192505 | JGI IMG/M metagenome (GOLD analysis project Ga0265293, IMG submission 192505) | Leachate microbial communities from a municipal landfill in Southern Ontario, Canada - Leachate well 138R | ecosystem: Engineered > Solid waste > Landfill > Unclassified | place: Canada... | reverse complement strand
CGCGCCCCGGCCCGCTCGATGCCGCGCTTCTCCGACTCCAACCCCACGAGGAATCCCGGCTCGTCGGCGAAGGAGATCAGCGGAAGGTGGAAGGTGTCGCAGAGCTGGAGTAATCGGATCACCTTGTCGCCCGCGGAGACGTCCGTGGTGCCGCCCATGTGCGCCGGGTTGTTCGCCATGACCCCGACCGGGTAGCCGTCGATCCGGGCGAGGCCGGTGATGCGCGAGCGTCCGTAGAACGGCGCGATCTCGAAGAAGGAGTCACGGTCCACGACCGCGTCGATGATCTTGTGCGCGTCATACGGGTAGCGCCGGTCGCGCGGCACCACGGAGAGCAGGGACTCCTCGCGACGGTTCGGGTCGTCCTCTGGCTTCACGCGCGGGGCGGGCTCCCAGACGTTCGAGGGCAGGTACGAGAGGAACCGGCGGATCATGCGGTAGGCGTCCGCTTCGTCCTCCGCGAGGTTGTCGACCACGCCGCTCTGGTAAACGTGGATCTGCTCGCCGCCCAGCTCCTCCTTGGTGATGTCGTAGCCGAGCGCCTGCTTCACCACCGGCGGTCCGCCGGGGAAGAGCTGGCTCATCCCCTTCACCATCACGTTGAAGTGCGCGATGCAGGCGTTCACTGCCGGCAGCCCGGCGACCGACCCGAGGACGGCGGAGACCACCGGCGAGGTGCGCAGCAGCTGCACGTCGATCGCCGCGCCGTCGTTCCCGTCCGGGAGGTAGGTGCGGCCGAGTTCCTCGAAGGAGCGCACGCTGCCACCAGCCGCATCGAGGAGGCGCACGTAGGGGACGCGCCACTCCAGCGCGCGACGGTTGGAGGGCAGCTCCTGCCCCATCGCCCCTCGCGCGCCGCCGCCGGAGCCGCCTCGGACGGTGAAGTCGCCCGCGGTGACCACGACCTTGCGGCCGTCGATCTCGACGAAGCCCTCCACGGAGCCCTTGGGCGTGAAGTGCGCGAGGGCGCCGTCCTCGTACGTGGCGTCGCCGACGAGGCCGCGGAACTCACGGAAGGAGCCAGGGTCGGCGAAGGCGTCGATGCGTTCGCGGACGGTGAGCTTGCCGCGCTCGCGCTGGCGGGCGATGCCCTCCGGCCCGCCCATCTGGAGCGCGAACTCACGACGCCGCGCGAGCTCCTCGAGTTCTGGCTCCCACGTCATCGCGTCCCCCTCCACGTGTGCATCTCGACGAGACGCGCCGTGATGAGAACAGCGCGCGGGCAGCGCGTCAACCGGTCACGCCGACGCTTCGGCGCGTCGGGGCGCGCGACGCGTCAGGAGGTGCGGGTGTTCTGCCCGGCGGTATGCCCCGCGAGCTCGTCGAGGCTCACATCGAGCTCCTCGGCGATGCGGATGAGGGTGCTGACGGCGGGCTCACGCTTGCCGTTCTCGTAGTTCGAGAGGGTGGACTGCGTGATCCCCGCGAGGTCCGCGAGGGCCACCTGGGAGAGGTGGCGGCGCTGCCGCCACGCACGGATGCGCGCCCCGAGTTCCCGTCGGGTGGTCTGGGGGCCGGTCACGCGCGCTCCTCTGCTGGCCGCCGTCGCAAGGGGCCACGCTACCGCGCGCCCCGCGCCGTCCTCCTCGCCCGCGAGCGAGGAGGCATCACAGAACCGCGTCACCGCTGTTGAGCCGGACGGCCCCGGCGCGTAGCGGCCTGGGAGGTCGAGGAGATCGCCAAGATTTGTGCGCTGACACAGGAACGTCATGCTCGACGCGAGTAGTGCGAGGGCATCGCAAGGCGTCCTGTCCTAGTGCCGTCGCTACCTTCGGGGAGTCGCGCCCGGCGGACACTCCCGGCGAGGACGCGACGACGGAGGGGAACCGTGTCGCCCGAGCCTGCCCGCCGCCCCACCGTGTCCGCGACATCCTCGATGGGCCGTCTCGTCCTCGGTGTCGGCGCCCTCGTCCTGATCGCCCTCGGTGTCGCGCTGGCGCTGGCCCGTGACCGCGTGGAGGCGACGAGCAACACGGCGAGCGCGCTCATGTGGATGCTCACCGCGGACGAGCGCCTCACGGTTGAGCACCAGCGCGTCACGTACGAGGACGGCGAGGACGTCCCGTACCACCAGGAGTCGCGGGAGGACCGGCTCTCGTCCACCTCGGAGGTGGCGAGGACGGGGAGCCACGCGGGGACGGTCCTGTTGCTGCCGGACGATCCACCATACCGCGGCGACCTGGGCTACCGGGCGGAGTGGCAGAGCGACGTGCTGGCCGAAGCGGGCGGAGAGTACTCGTACGGTGCGTCGTACTACCTGCCGGTGGACTGGAACCAGGGCCGGAACTCACGCACCTTCGACGACCGCATCATCTTCCAGTTCCATGAGGGGAACGGGAAGTCGCCCACCTTCTCCCTGCACATCAACGCGGACACGGGCCGCTTCTTCGTCCGCCATCGGCGACCGAACGGGGACTTCGACGCCCTCTGGTCCACCGCCCTGAAGACGGAGACCTGGTACGACTTCGCCTTCCGCGTGCACTGGACGAAGTCCGGCGATGGGTTCTTCCAGGTCTACCTCAACGGCCGTCTGGCCTATCAATACGAGGGGCGGACGCTGAACGACTCCAACCGCGTCTACACGAAGTGGGGGATCTACGGGCAGCCCACGAAGCTCGTGGTAGACGACGTGAGCATCGTGGAGGGCGCCGACGGGCTGTTCGAGGTGACCCCGGCCCGTCTGAGCACGCTGATGACCGCGATCCCGAAGTCAGGCGTCGCGCTGGTGCGCTTCAGCGGCGGTCAGAACGCCGACCTCGTCGCATCCTCGGGCTGTCCGGACACGGCGATGTTCTGGACGACGCAGGGCGGCGAGCTCGTGTGGTTCAACCCGATCGCCCCGGACTTCGTGAACGCACGCTGGGACCGGCTCTTCGAGGACGGGCTGCCGAGGAACACGCTCCTCATCGCCACCTGTGGCGGTGGTACCGACCCCGGCTGACGCCATCCTCGGTGCTCACTCTGTCGATCTGGTGACGAGTGCCACGGCCATCCTCGGAGGGCTGTCGAGCGGTGATGAGTCGCCGACACTCAGGCAGGAGGATGGCGATGACCAGCAGCACGACCGCTCGGCTTCTCGTCGTGGACGACCAGCCCGCCGTCCGCGAGATCCTCGCCGCGATGCTCACGCTCGGCGGGTACGAGGTCACGGCGGTGGGGATGGGTTCGCAGGCGATCCAACTGCTGGGTGAGCGACCGTTCGACCTGGTGCTGGTGGACGTCAACATGCCCGGCGCGAACGGCTGGCAGGTGCTGGACCGCGCGCAGGCGCTGTCGCCGGCGCCGCCCGTGCTGATGATCAGCGACGAACGCTACGAGGCGGAAGCGCTCCGACGCGGCGCCGGGTTCCTCGGCAAGCCGTACCGGCGATCGGTCGTCGAGGAGTCAGTGCGCCAGATGCTGGCGGCTTCTTGATCCTGGCGGCGTCCTAGCCTGACTCCCGCGTCCCGTCCGTGCGTGCGTGGAGCCGCACCATCTCCAGCAGGTCCGCCCGGCTGTAGGGCTTCGCGAGGAACGCCTGCGCGCCTCGTTGGTGGACCTCGTCCTCGTCCGCGAAGCCGCTCACGATGACCACGGGCAGGTCTGGATCCACCTCGCGCAGTGCGGCCATCGTCTCCCAGCCGTCTGGGGGCGGCATGTTCAGGTCGAGGAGCACGAGAGCCGGCGGAGCACCCGGGATGGCACGTGCCGCCTCCACGGCGGCGTTGCCATCACCGAAGTAGGCGACGTGGAGCCCCGCGGCCTCGAGGTAGGCGGCGGCGATCGCGCCGAGTGCCTCTTCGTCATCGACGACGAAGATCGTCGGCGCCTCAGCCTCGGCGGCTCCGGGGCCGGTGGCGCCGGTGCGCCGGATGTCCTCGGAGGTCAGGGAGGACTCCGGGCGCCGGGCTGGGAGCCACACCGCGACCTCGGTGCCTTCGCCGGGGGTGGTCGTGATCGTGAGCAGGCCCTCGTGTCGCTGGACGATGCCCGCGACGGCCGCGAGCCCGAGGCCGGTGCCGCGGTCCGCCGGCTTCGTCGTGAAGAACGGGTCCAGGGCGCGCTGCCGCACCTCCTCGGACATGCCGGTCCCGTTGTCGCGCACCTCGAACGCCACGCCGGGCCGTCCGCCCTGCGTCGCCGGGCGGGCGGTGAGCTGGAGGGCGGGCTGGTAGCCGACGGGTTCCTCCTCCGCGCGTTGGAGCACGGCGTCGCGCGCGTTCACGATCAGGTTCATCAGTACCTGCTGCATCTGGCCGGGGTCCCCCGCCAGTGGCGGGAACTCACCTTCCGCGAAGCTGGTGAACGACACGCGTCGGTCGAGGGTCTCGCGCGAGAGCATCGTCGCCTCGCGCACCAGCTCGGCGGCGTCCATGGGGACCTGCTGTGGTTCCTCGCGGCGGCTGAAGCGGAGCAGCTGCCGGACCACCTCGGCGGCGCGGTCGCTGGCCTGCTGCGCGATGTCCAGCCAGCGCTGTTCTCCGGGGTACTCCCGAGCCATCTCCAGCCCGCCGCGGATGGCCGTGAGCAGGTTGTTGAAGTCGTGCGCGACGCCCGCGACCAGCGTGCCCAGCGCTTCCGACTTCTGCATCTGGCGGAGGCGTTCATCGGTGGCGCGTTGCTCGGTGATGTCCTGCGAGGCGCCGATGATCCGGAGGACGCGGTCACCGTCACGCTCCGCGACGCGAGGATGGAACGTGACGTAGCGGACCTCGCCGCCAGGGCGGACTACCCGGTGGACCAGCGGTTCCACGGGCTCGCCGCGGAAGAGACGCCGGATCAGGTCGCTCATCGCCTCGATGTCCTCGGCGGGCACATAGCGGTCCAGCACCTGCTGGGGGGTGAGGCCGCCCTGCGGCTCGGAGCCGTAGATCCGCCAGACCTCGTCGGACCAGACCTGGTGGCCGGAGGTCAGATCCCACTCCCACGAGCCCAGGTGGGCGATCGCCTCCGCCTCGCGCAGACGGGCCTCGTTGCGTCGGAGGCGTTCGTGGGCCTCCTCCAGGTCGGTGATGTCGTACACCGTGCCGACCATGCGGATGGCACGTCCGCGGGAGCGCTCCACCACCCGCGCGACGCCTCGCACGGTGCGGATCGCGCCGTCCTCCCGCACGATGCGGAGGGTGCTGTCCATGTCACGTTCGCCACGGAGCGCCGCGACCATCTCGGCGCGCATGTGCGGCAGGTCGTCCGGGTGGATATAGCGGAGGAACTCCTCCGCGCTACCGATGGGGTTGTCCGGGCTGCGGCCGTGGAGGTGGTAGTTCTCGTCTGACCAGTAGAGCTGGTCGCCGTCCACGTTCCATTCCCAGTGTCCCAGGCGGGCGATGGCCTCCGCCTCACGCAGGCGCGACTCGCTGCTGCGCAAGCGTCTCTCGGCGGCCACCTCGTCCGTGGTGTCGCGCAGCACGCCCAGCATCCGGTGCGCGCGCCCGGTCTCGGAGCGTTCGATGACGCGCGTCACCTCGTGGATCACGCGCACCTCGCCGTCCGGGCGGAGGATGCGGTAGCGGAGGTCGTAGCCGCCCGCCTCCCGCATCGCCTGCAGTCCGGCGTCACTCACGCCGTTCCGGTCGTCCGGGTGCACGATGTCGAGGAGGTAGCGCCGCAGGTCCGGCACGCCTTCGCTGGGTTCGAGACCCATCGTGCGGTACATCTGGTCTGACCAGACGATCTCGTTGGTGTCCAGGTTCCAGTCCCAGTGCCCGAGCTGGGCCATGGACTCAGCCTCGCGCAGTCGCGCCTCGCTGCTGCGGAGGCGTTCCTCCGCCGCCACGGTCTCCGTGACGTCCTGGGTGGTGCCGATGATGATGCGTCGCCCGCCGCGCTCCACCCAGTCGGCGTTGCGCTGGATGACGCGCACGGAGCCGTCCGGCCGGATGATCCGCTGGCGCAGGTCCAGGAGCCGTTCGCCCTTGAGCAGCGCGCGCGTGTCTCGGGCGACCCGCTCGCGGTCGTCCGGGTGGATCAACGAGTTGTACAGGCGCGGGTGCGGGGCGAACTCGCTGCGCTTCTGGCCGTAGATGCGATAGGTCTCGTCGGACCAGGTGACGGACTCGGCCGCCGGATCCCACTCCCAGCTGCCGAGGCGCGCGATCCGCTCCGCAGTCTGCAGGCGCACCTCGCTCACGCGGAGCTCCTCCTCCGCCTGCATGGACTCGGTCACGTCCTGCGCGTACGCCGTGACGTATTCCTCACCCGTCGCGCTGGTGCGGATCTGCGCGCGCCCTCTGACGTATCGCAGCGTGCCATCGCGCGCCATCACCCGGTACGTGGTCTCTCCCGCCGCTGCCGCACGATGCGGGTCGAGCCAGAACACCGCGAGGCGGTCGCGGTCCTCCGGGTGGACTCGCGTCTGCATCGTCTCCATGTCCAGCGCGTCGTCAGGATCGAGGTCGAACAGCCGCCGGAGCTCGGGCGACGCCCACGCCTCCCGGGTCGCGAGGTGTATCTCGATGTCCCCGGTGCGACTGATCTCCTGCGCGCGCTCCAGCCGTTCGCGGTCGCGCTCCAGGAGCTCGCGTTGCTGTCGTGCCGGGCTCAGGTCCAGGTACGCGGTGGCGAAGACGGAGGTGCTACCGACCTCGATCCGTGACACGTCGAGGCGGATCGCGTGCGGCCGCCGAGCATCCACCGCCACCTCCGTGGTCGTGCGCGCTCGGCCCCCTGTGATGGCGTCGCGGAGCGCCTCCGTCAGTGCGTCCGCGCTCTCCGAAGCGACATAGCGGCCCACGAGTTCGCGGTAGGTGATGGGGCGTTCGCGGTAGCGCGGGTCCGCGGTCAGCTCGCGCCACGTGGGGTTCACCAGCAGGACGTTGAGGTCGCGGTCCACGAGCACGATCGGCGTCGGGATGCCCTCCAATGCGGCGCGCACGGCATCAAGGACGGCCTGTGGGACGTCCTCGATCGAGTCTGCCGGCGCTGTCTCGTCTGCTCCCATCCGAGCCCACCCCCGTATGAGCGCGAATGTAATGCCTCACCTGTGCCTGCGGGCACTCGGTGTCACCCCGAATTTGACGGGATGGGCGCGCTACGGAGTGGACGCCGCACCCGCCCGAGGGGTTCCCCACGCCGCGTGCTCCTCGGGGGTGGCCCGAGGAGCACGGCGGAGGGGTTGCGAGGGGACGAGGAGTGCGCGCTACTCGGCGGCGACCGGGGACTCGTCCTCCACGATCAGGGGGTAGAAGCCCTCCTCGTTGTGGACTTCGCGGCCGGTGAGGGGTGGCGTGAAGACGCACACCATGCGCATGTCCGAGCGCGCGCGGAGCTTGTGCTTCTCGTGCCCGTTCAGGACGTAGATCGTGCCGTCCGAGATCGGGTAGATGGTCCCGTCCGTCAGGTCTTCGAGTTCGCCCTCGCCGCCCACGCAGTAGACGGCCTCCGTGTGGTGCTTGTACCACATGAAGGTCTCGGTCCCGGCGCGGATCGTGGTCTCGTTCACGGAGAAGCCCACGCCGTCTTTCGCCAGGAGGAACCGGCGACTGACCCAGTTGCCGTTGTCGACATCACGGTCCGTCCCGTAGAGGTCCTGCACGCTTCGGACGATCACTCTTACCTCCCAGCCGTCGTCAGTACCTTGGACCGCAGGCCGCGCTCGGCGAGCACGTCCCGCAGTGACTCCTCGATGATCCCGGCCCCGCGGAGGAGCTCGTCCTGCGGGATGGTGAGCGACGGGAGGAACTTCACCACGTCGCTGGTGGGGCCGGAGGTCTCCACGATCACGCCCCGGCGGAACGCCTCTTCGATGACCTCCTGCGCGAGACCCTCGACGTTCATGTGCAGGCCCTGGATGAGGCCGCGGCCGCGCCAGGTCGCCTGCGCCTCAGGATACGCATCCGCGATCCGCTCGAGGCGTTCGCGGAGCACCTTGCCCTTCTTCTCCACCTCGCGAGAGAGCGTGTCGTCGGACCAGTAGGTCTGCAGCGTCTTGGTGGCGGTGACGAAGGCCGGGTTGTTCCCACGGAACGTGCCGTTGTGCTCGCCCGGACCCCAGATGTCCAGGTCGCGCTTGAACAGCGTCAGCGCCATCGGCAGGCCATAGCCGCTGATCGACTTGGAGATGCAGACGATGTCCGGCTCGATGCCGGCCTCCTCGAAGGAGAAGAACTTGCCGGTGCGGCCGTTGCCCATCTGGATGTCGTCCACGATCAGCAGCGCGCCGTGCTCGGTCGCCGTCTCGCGGAGGGCACGGAGGAACTCCATGCTCGCGACGTTCACGCCGCCCTCGCCCTGTACGGTCTCGACGATGATGGCCGCCGGAGCGTCCAGGCCGGAGCCGTCCGCCGCGAGGAACATGCGGAGGTATTCGATCGCGCCGACGGCGCGCTCGTCATCGAAGAAGCCGTCGTAGGGCATCGAGGTCGCGTACTGCAGCGGCACCCCGCCCCCGCCGCGCTTCATGTCGTTCCCGGTGAGGGCGAGCGCGCCCAGCGTCATCCCGTGGAAGGCGTTCGTGAACGAGATCATCCACTCGCGCCCGGTCGCCTTCCTCGCGAGCTTGAGGGCGGCCTCCACGGCGTTCGTGCCGGTGGGCCCGGGGAACTGCACGACGTAGTCGAGGCCGCGCGGCTTCAGGATCAGCTCATCGAAGCACTCGAGGAAGTCGCGCTTGGCGACGGTGCCCATGTCCAGCCCGTGCACGATGTTGTCCTCGACGAGGTAGTCGAGCAGTGCCTGCTTCAGCACGGGGTTGTTGTGGCCGTAGTTCAGCGTGCCCGCGCCCGCGAAGAGGTCGATGTATTCCTTGTCGTCCTCGTCCCAGAGCAGGTGGCCGCGTCCCCTGGTGAACACGGCCGGCCACTGCCGGATGTAGGAGCGCACGCCGGACTCGATGTGCTCGAACGCGCTCAGGTCGTTCGTACTCGCTTCGCTGGAGGCCGCCCGACTGTAGCCGTTCGCCGTGCGGCCATTCGAGGAAGGCTGCTCGTCCGAGACGTTCATTGCGAGCTTGGTCATGAGTCCACCACCTTGTGCAGGTTCCGGATGCCGTTCGCGGCAGCCTGCTGTTCTTGCCTGAGGGCGTATTCCGCGACGCGCTCGGGATCGATCGGCCCGATGCGGAATAAGACCTCGTCTTCATGTGACGGACCGTGGAAGCGGTCCCCGGGGAACAGGATTTCCTCGCTCACCCCCGTGTCCAGGTCGCGCGCGATGCCTCGGAAGGTGCGCGTCGACGGCTCGTTGGAGGGGGTCACGGTGGCTTCGAGGTAATGGATGCGCGGGCTCAGGCGCCGGATCAGACCGTGGAGCATGGCTGCCGCCAGCCCTCGGCCGCGCACGCTCTCGTCCACGGCGATCTGCCATACGAACAGGCTGTCCTGCCGGTATGGCGGCCGGAAGCCGGCGACGAACCCAACGGCCCGTCCGTCCACCTCCGCGACCGTGGAGGTCTCTCCGAAGTAGTGGGAGAACATGTGGTACGTGTACTCGGCGTTCTCCTCCAGCACCCCGGACTCGATCGCGAGGCGCCACATCGCGCCGCCGTCGCCGTACTCGAGCCGAGGTCGCCGGACCACGATCAGTCCGTCCTCCGCCTCCTGAGGCGGGGCGGCGACCGGCTTCGAAGCAGACGAGGATCCCTCACGCGGGAGCGTCATAGCTCACACGTCCTTCCCGCTGCCTGGTGTCGCTGCTGCTGCTCGCCCACCCGGACGATGTCGGAGCGAAGGACGGAGGTCAGACCGGCGGTCGGCCTCGACGTCCGCTCACTTCCCCACCCTAACCCCACATCCGAGCGAGACAACCCGGATATGTCGCGACCCGCTCGGGTTGCCACGGAATTGCGAGCATGCCTCGACGGGCGGTGAGTGGATCGTCCAGTCAAGCGCACTATTCGCGGTCCAGCACGGCGCGCAGGAAGTCGCGGGTGCGCTGCTCCTGCGGGTCGCCGAAGATCTGTGTGGGCGGCCCCTGCTCCACGACCCGTCCGCCATCGAACATCACGACGCGGTCGCCGATCTCGCGGGCGAAGCCCATCTCGTGCGTCACCAGCAGCATCGTCATCGTGGTGTTCTCCGCGAGGTCGCGGAGGACGTTGAGGACCTCGCCCACGAGCTCCGGGTCCAGGGCGGACGTGACCTCGTCAAAGAGCATCACCTCCGGCTCCATCGCCAGGGCGCGCGCGATCGCGACGCGCTGCTTCTGCCCGCCGGACAGGCGCGCCGGGTGCTCGCCGAACTTGTCGCCGAGGCCCACGACCTCCAGCAGCCGTGCGGCGCGCTCGTTCGCCTCGTCCTTGGAGAGCCCCAGCACCTTCCGAGGCCCGAACGAGACGTTGTCCAGCGCGGTCATGTGCGGGAAGAGGTTGAAGTGCTGGAAGACCATGCTGATCTTCCGCCGCACCTGCCGGACGTGCTTCTCGGACGCCTTCACCAGCTGGCCGTTGCGCTCCTCGTGGTAGAGCTGCTCGCCACCCACCTCCACGGTGCCGGCCTCGGGCCGTTCGAGGGTCATGAGGACGCGGAGGATGGTGGTCTTGCCGGAGCCGGACGGCCCGATGATCACCATCTTCTCGCCGGGGGCGACCTCCATGTCCAGCTGGTCGAGCACGGTGAGGTCGCCGAAGCGCTTCGTCACGCCGGAGAAGCGGACGCCCGAGCCCTCCAGCTCGTCGCCGGCGGCCACCGCGAGGCGGGAGGCCGTGCGCGCGGGCGCGTCTGGCTCCGCGGACCGTTCGAGGATCGCGGACCGGCTGTTGCTCGGTTCGTCGTGGTTCGGTTCAGGGTTGTCGGGCAAGGCGCACCTCCAACTGCCGGACGAGGATCGAGGATGGGATGGAGACAATGAGGAACAGGACGCCCACCAGCGTGTAGGGTTCGACGCACTGGAAGTTCCGGGTGCAGGCCGCCTTCCCCTCGCCCAGGACGTCGAAGACGGTGATGAACGCGAGCAGCGGCACCTCTTTGAACATCGCGACGAGGTAGTTCCCCAGCGACGGGATCACCACGGGGATCGCCTGCGGCAGGATCACCCGGCTCCATGTGGTCATCGTGCTCAGATTGAGCGCCGTGGAGGCCTCCCACTGGCCGCGTGGCACGCCCTCGATGCCGGACCGGTAGACCTCCGACGTATAGGTCGCGTAGTGGATGCCGAGGGCGAGGACGCCGGTGGTGAAGGCGTCGATCCGGATGCCGTAGTGCGGCAGCACGTAGAAGAGCATGAACAGCTGCACCAGCAGCGGTGTGCTGCGGATGAACTCGATCACCCAAGCGGTCGGCCAGGAGATCGCGCGGACCTCGCTCCGGCGCAGGATGGCGAATGCCAGCCCGAGGATCATCGCGAGGATGATGCCGAAGAAGGTCGCCTGGATCGTGATCCAGAGGCCGTCCAGCAGGTCCGGCAGGATCTCCCACGCGTACTCCCAGTCCCACTCGTACGTCAGGTCCATTACGACCGCCTCGCCCCGCGTCCGATCTCAAGCCCACGCCCGAGGTAGCCCTCGGCGGCGCGGACGAGGCCGGTGATGCCCATGGCGAGCAGGAAGTAGAGGACGAGGGCGATCGTGAAGAGCTGCGTGGTGGAGGCGCTGCCGTTCACGCGGAGGATCTGCACCTGGAACGTCAGGTCGGACAGCGTGATCAGGGAGACCAGCGCGCTCGCCTTCAAGAGCTCAATCAGCAGGTTGCCGTAGGGCGGCAGCATCGTGACCGCCGCTTGCGGGAAGATGATGTACCGCATCCGGTCGAACGACGTGACGTTGAGGGCGATCGCTGCCTCCGTCTGCCCGCGCGGCACCGCGCGGATCGCGCCCCGGACGACCTCCGACCCGTACGAGCCCATGTTCAGCCCGAGCGTCACGACGCCCGCGAGGAGCGGCGAGAGCGAGATCCCGAAGAACGGCAGCGCGAAGAAGATCCAGAACAACTGGACGATCGCGGAGGTGCCGCGGAAGAAGTCCACATAGACCTGGTTCGCCCAGCGCACGGCGCGCACGGAGGACAGCCCGGCGAGGCCGGACAGGATCGACAGGATGGTGCCCAGCAAGGCGGCGAGCACGGTCACCTGCACGGTGATCCATGTGCCGTCCAGCAAGGCGCGCCAGAGGTTCCACTCCAGCATGTGCGCCGCCCTACGTGTCGTTGCCGGGGACGGACGTCCTTCCTCGGAGGAGGACGCCCGCGCCCCGGCATTCAGTCGTCTTCGAGTGCGCTCGCTTCGCCGGGCCTCAGCCCGCGGGCGCCTCGCAGAGGTCCTCAGCGGTGACGTCCGCCGCCGCGCTGATCTCGGTCTCGCCGAAGCCGAAGGGCTCCGTGATCGCGACGATCTCGTTCGCGCCCTTCATCTCCACGAGCACATCGTTGAAGGCATCGCGGAGGTCCTGGTCGGCCTGGCGGAACCCGTAGGCGCCGCAGCCGTTCTGCTCCACGCCGTCGATCACCGGGGTGAAGCCCGCGGTCATCTCCAGGGCGTCGTCCGCGAGGCGCTCGATCTGCTCGCGGATCGAGAGGCTGGTGGCCGCGATCACGTCCACGCGGCCCGCCTGCAGGCCTTCCGCCATGCTGGGCGCGTCCTCGAACCGCGTGATGCGGTCGTCCGGTACGCCGAGGTCGAGCGCGTAGCCCTCCTCGACGCCGCCGGAGAGCACACCCAGCTTCGCGTCGGAGTTCGCGACATCCTCGTAGTTCATGACGCCCAGCGGGTTGCCGGCCTGCACGCCGAACGCCTGCGGGATGCAGTAGTCCGGGTCGGAGAACAGGATCTGGCCGCAGCGGTCCGGGTTCACGAACATGCCGGCGGCGATCACGTCGAAGCGGCCCGCGTTCAGGCCCGGGATCAGGGAGCCGAACGTGGTGACCACGCCCTGCACCTCCGGGATGCCGAGTTCCGCGAAGATCACCTTCGCGACCTCGGGCGCCTCGCCGGTGACTTCGCCGGTCTCCGTGGCGAAGCCGTACGGGGCCTCGTTCGCGAAGCCGACGGTGATGTAGCCGCGCTCCTGGGCCCGTGCGAGGACGCCCTCGGCGTCGCTCGAGTTGCCGTCGTCAGAGCCGCCGTCGCCGCTACCGGTCGTACCGGTCGCGGTCCCGGTCTCGGTCGCTTCGCCCTCGGGCTCGTCGTCCTCGCTGCAGCCGAGGATCGCGGCGCCCACGAGGCCCAGGCCGGCGAAGCTGGCGCCACGGAACAGCGAGCGCCGTCCCAGGCGCGTGGAGAGGGGGCGCCGCAGCAGTGCCTCCTCGCTCGTCTCGTTCGCCTCGGGCGTTCCGGGGTTGATGGTCATGGGTGGTGGCCCTCCTCTGGTGCGCGCCCCGATCGCGGAAGCGAAGACAGCGGCGCGCTGCCGTGGTTCTGGCGCGCGTGCCTCTCTGGAGTGGCACACGAGCACAGACGCGAGGCATGAAGGGCGGTCGTCGTAGCGGGTCACGGCACGGATGACGCCTCGGACAGTGCGACTGCTGGAGGCAGTGCCCGGCGGATGTGCGGTGATGCGTCCCTCGGCGCACCCGTACGCGGCCCGGGCCAGGCGGCCCGCCGCGTCCTTCCCGCCCGGATAGGGTGCAGCCCGAGAGGGTGCGAGGAAAGGACGCTGATGCCTGCTGCTCTCGCGTCCGTCCCACACCCTATTAGGAACAGTCGCCAATGTGGGGATATCTGATGTAACAATTTGATGAATATCGGTACATGATGCATAACGTGATGACGCGTCATTCGTCATCTATTCTTGTTGCTGATCCGTATCGATAATCAGCGTGTATCCAGATCGCAAAGATGGTAGAAGCGTCCGCAGCAACTCTCTGCCGGGAGCCTCCGCCTCAGTCCGGGAGAACCGCCGAGGATCGGCGAGAACCCGGCCAGGGGGTCGCCGGAACCGTGCGGATCGAGCACACTCAGTGGAGGAATGGGGGCGTTATGGCTCGGCTCGTCGTCTACGGATCGTCAGTTCCGTGCCCGGATATGGCGCGATTCCAGTGGTGGCTCGCCCAGCACGAGGTCGCCGACATCGCCTTCGTGGACATCCACCGCGACGAGGATGCCTACGACCGCGTGGTCGCCTGGACCGGCCACGCCTCCGTCCCCACGCTCGTGATCGCCGGGGACGACGACCTCGAACCGATCGAGGCACCCGCGCCGATCGAGGCGGGCCAGCGCGTCCGCGCCTTCGACCGTGGCACCATGCTCACCGAGCCCAACCCCGCCCAGATCGAGCCCTTCCTCCTCCGCCACGGCATCGCCGTCCGCCCCCGCGAGGCAGCGGAGCAGTAGTACATTCCGCACATGACACTCGCGCGGGCCTGCTCCGTCCTCGGGCTCCTCGTGCTCGCCGCGCTGCTCGCGGGGTGCACCTCCCAGGATGGCGGTACGCCCTCGCCGACCGCGAGTCCGACGAGCTCCGTGTTCGTGCTCGACCACGCAACGCCATCCTCGACCGCCACGCGCGAGCCGGTGGTGGAGACCGTGGAGCTGACGCACACCGCGTGGCTCATCGACCTCGCGAGCGGCGACGTGCACACCATCCACGAGGACCCCGATGCCGTGATCTGGCGCGCGGAGTGGTCAGGAGACACGGCCCGCATCTACTCGAACCTGGCGTCGGAGGGCGTGGCGTTCACCCGTGACGGCGACGAGGCAGAGGTCGCACCGGTGCCGCATGCGTGCGAGCAGGTCGATGACCACGTGGTCATCGATGGAGTCGAGTACCCGGAGATCGGGCACTGCTATCTCTTCTCACCGAGCGGTCGCTATGTGCCGTACAGCGTGGATGCGGACGAGTACCAGGATCCGCGCGGACTCACCCTCCCGAGGTGGGATCAGTGGATCCTCGACCTTGAGACCGGTGGACGCACGATGGTCCAGGCGGGTCTGGTGCACTGTGGCGGTTGCGACGCCATGTTCGGCATGTCCTGGTCGCCGGACGAGCGGTACCTCGTCGTGGCTGATCTCGCCGCCGAGGAGCGCGTGTTCCTCGTGGACCTCGAGCGTGGCACCTCCCGCGTCGTGGCGCACGGCGGGCAGCATCACGAGCGGCCCGCCTGGTCGCCCAACGTCCCCGGCCGCCTCCTCGTCCGCTCCGAGGACGGCGACGCGCTCCTCATCGACGACGCCGCGGGCACCGAGGAGGTCCTCCCGCTCGCGTGGCCCGCGCGGTTCGACGTGAGCGGTCGTTACGCCTACAGCCCCTCCGGGCTCGTTCCGGACAGAAGGTCGTCTGATCGGATGCCGGACGATCGTCCTCGCACCACCACGGTCTACGACATCGATGCTCGCGAAGTGGTCGCGGAGATCGAGGGCATCCCGGTCTGGAGCCTGTGGTCCTGGTCGGACGTGGCCGCGGTGGTTGCGACTGAGACGGGCTTCGTCGCGGCCGTCGATGGTCGGGCGTGCCGGGGTACGGTGCTCTATACCACCGGGGACCCGGAGCGCTGCCTCGAGGGCGCCTACCACGCCGTGCCTTCGCCCGACGGGACGCAACTCGCGGTCTCGATCCCTCGCGGCCCGGTGGCCATGGTCAATGGTGGCTCCATGGTGCGGTACGACATCGGCCTCTACGACATTGCGACCGACACGACGCGCGTGGTGGCTGAGGGCGCCCTGAGCGGCGGCGCTCCGCCGCGCCTCCGCTGGAACGATACTGCGGACGCCCTCCTCGTTGCGTGGCCCACGTACGAAGGCGTCTGAGGGGCGCACCCGCGCGAACCTGCGGCGCGCGAGTAGTACCTTCCGAGGGTCATGTCACGTCTGTCCCTGCGCACTGGCCTCGGACTCTTCGTGTTCGCCGCACTGCTCGCCGGCTGTTCCGGCGAGGGTGATGCGAGCACGCCGTCGCCGAGCGCAACGCCCGAGGCCAGCGCGCCGACTGTGACCGCCACGGCGAGCCCGACGGCCACGCCGACCGCGGTCGCGACGCCCGAGGTCCAGCACACGGTGTGGCTGATCAACCTCTGGGACGAGGCGCTCTACACGATCTACCAGCACCCGGACGCGCCGCCCGGGCGGACCGCATTCGTGGCGTCTCACCTGGCTGGCGTCGAGGCGGCCTCGGGCCCCGGGGTGTTCGACGCGGAGGGGCACCCCGTCTCGTTCCCTGGGTTCCAGTGCGAGGCCGGCGCGACCGGCGTCGTCGTGCAGGGTGTCGAGTACCCGGACGTGCCGACGTGCGGTCCGGCCTCGCCGGATGAGCGCTACATGCTGTTCGAGGTTCCGACCCCGGAGGTGTCCCCGCCGGCCAGTGAGCAGTGGGTGCTCGACCTGGACGCCGGCGAGGCGCGCCTGCTGCAGCAGGGCTTGATCGGCTGCGGGGGGTGCGATGGGCGGTTCGGCCCGGAGTGGTGGCCCGGTGGCCGGTACGTCTACTTCGCCGAGACGGTGCAGGAGGGCCGCGTCTTCCTCTCGGATGTCGAGACGGGCGAGACGCGTGTCGTCGCGACCGGGACCGACGTCTGGTATCGGCCTTCGTGGTCGTACTCAGAGGAGCCGCTGCTCCTCGTGCGGGGCGGCGCCGAGTCGGCCGTGCTCGTGCACGCGCTGAACGGCGAGGCGACGACGCTGCCGATCGCGTGGCCGGCGGCGTTCGACCCCTCCGGCACCCTTGCGTACTCGCCCACGGCTGGTCCGCCCTCCGCCTCGCCGGACGCGGGCCCCACGGTGACCTCGGTCCTCAACATCAAGACGCTGGAGATCACCGAGCTCGAGGGGACGCCGCCGTCCTGGTATCTCCGGTGGGGCGTGCACGCCGTCTCGGCGATGGGGAGTCGCTTTATCGCCGTCCTCGAGAGCCCGGATTGCGACGGCACGGTCCTGCACCTGCCGGATGTCCCGCCCGCGTGCATCGAGGGCGCCCGTGGCGCCGTCCCCGCGCGCAATGGCACCGCCGTCGCGTTCGCCCTCCTCGTCCCCGGGGAGGAGCGCGTCGTGCAGGGCACGGAGTTCAGCCGCTACGACATCGCCGTCCTCGACGTGACGACGGGTGAGATCGACGTGGTCGCGGAGGGCGCCTACAGCGGCGAGCTGCCCCCTCGCATCCAGTGGAGCGAGTTCGGTGACCTGCTCCTCGTCACCTGGCCCCACGTCCCCGGACTCTAAGCAGTCAAATTCCTCGCCTCCGAGGGGTACGCTCCCTCCCGCAGCCGTCAGGCGCACGCAGGAGGTGCAGCATGTTCAAGGGCGTTGACCACGTCGTGATCGCCGTGAAGGACCTCGAGGAGAAGATCGCGCAGTACGAGGCGATCTACGGGACGTCCGTCAGCGACCGCTCCGAGTCCGAGCGTGGCGGCATGAAGATGGCGTTCTTCCGCTTCGACGACTCCTACATCGAGTTGGTCACGAACTGGGGCGACGAGGGCCCGATCGCCCGACGGCTGAACGACCAGGGCGAGGGCATCCACCTGGTCGCGATGAAAGTCGACAACCTCGAGGAGACCGTGACGCACCTGCGCGGCGCGGGTGTGCGCCTGATCGGCGACCCGGGCGAGGGCAACCCGGTCACGGGACAGGTGTTCATCCACCCCTCCGTGACCGGCGGTGTCCTCACCCAGCTCGTCGAGCGTTAGCGAGTGGCGTAGCTCTCGCTGGCCTCCAGCTCCCGTCGCTCGACCTCCTGGCCGCGCTCAATCGCTTCCTCGATGGCCGCGATCAAGGCACGGGCGGACTCCGCCGTGAGCTCCACGGCGACGCGGGCGCTGGGACCGGCGGCCACGTTCGTGAAGTCGATGTTCACCGCGTGCTCCACGGGCGCGTGGAACGGGTGGTCGTAGGAGACGCTGGCCTCCGTGAGGACGAACCAGCCCTCGGCATTACGGCCGGAGCCGGCCAGCGGGGTCTTCTCGACAACGTACGTGCACATGGGTGTCTCTCCTCGTCGTGCCTCGGCGGTGGTGTCGGTCTAGGACAGGTGCTTGCTGAGGAAGGCCCAGACCTTCGGCCACGCGTCGGTGGCCTGCTCCTGGCGGTAGGCGGGACGGTTGTCGTAGAAGAAGCCGTGGCCGGCGCCGTCGTAGCGGTAGAACTCGTACTGCTTGCCGTGCTGCTTGAGGGCGGCCTCCTGCTGGTCGACGGCCTCCGGCGTGGGGTTGCGGTCGTCGTTCCCGAAGATGCCGAGGACGGGCGCGGTGAGGTCTGCCGTGAAGTCGATGGGAGACGCCGGGCGCGCCGGGGTGAGGTCTTCCTCGCGCATCACCACGCCGCCGCCCCACAGGTCGCAGATCGCGTCGACGTTGTCGAGCTTGCACGCGGCGAGGTAGCCGTGACGGCCCCCGGAGCAGGTGCCCCACAGGCCGGTCTTCCCGTTGGTGTTCGGCTGGGCCTTCAGGAAGCGGATGCTCGCGTCAATGTCCCCGACGACGGTCTCGTCCGGGACCCCTCCGGCGTTGCGGGCCATCGCGGCCACGTCGTCCGGCGCGCCATGGCCGAAGCGTTCGTACAGGTTGGGGCTCAGTGTCGCGTAGCCGTGGTACGCGAACTTCATCGTGACTTCCTTGTACCAGTCGTCCCACCCCGGCATGTGGTGGATGAGCACCATGGACGGGAACGGCCCGGCGCCCAGCGGCCGAGCGTAGAACGCCCGGATCGGGTCACCTCCGTGCCCGTCGAGGATGATCGTCTCGGCCTGGATCGCCTGGTACTGGTCGGTGGTGCGGGGCATGCGCTGCTCCTTCGGAACACGGGCGGCTGCGAAAGCGGGCAGAGCGTACGCCGCCCGTCGAGCCGTGTGCGACGGGCGGGCCGCGTCCAGGGTCACACCGCCGCGACGGCCTCGAACGCGCGCGTGATCGAGCCGTCGCGGTCGTCGCGCTCCAGCAGCGGCGCGGCGAGGACCTCGCCGCAGCCGGCGTCGAGGTAGGTGCGGAGGCCGGCCATGACTTCTGCGGCGGTGCCGCTGACGACGAGGTCGTCGAGGAGGGCGTCCGGGAAGTCGTCGTCTGCGTCCATCGGGAAGCCGGCCGCCTCGAACATCGCGCGGTAGAAGGGCACGGTGGCGTACCGCCCGAGCTGCTGCCGGGCGAGGTCGCGCACGAGCTCGCGGTCCGTGCTCACGGCGATCGGGACGTGGGCGATGAGCGGTGGGGTGGCCCGCCCGGCAGTAGCGGCGCCCTCGGTGAGGGCGGGGAGCGCCTCCTCGATCAGGTACTGGCGCGGGCACATCCAGGAGATCGCGCCATCCGCCAGCTCGCCGCAGAGCGCGAACGACCTCGGGCGGAGCGCGCTCGCGAGGAGCTCCACGTCCGCGGGTTCGCGCCAGCGCAGATGTGCCGTGACGTGCGACCCGTCCAGGTCCACCGCGCCCTCCTCGAACAGCGCGGAGAGCACCGCGAGGTACTCGCGGAGGTGTGTGAGTGGCGTGCGCCACTGCACGCCGTAGTTCGCGGTCATCGTCGGTTCATGCGACGGCCCGATGCCCAGGCGGAGCCGCCCCGGGGCGAGCTGGTGCAGGGCTTGCGCCTGCGACGCGATCGCGAGGGGATGCCGTGGCCACGTGGGGATGATGGCGGTGCCGACGCGGATCGTGGAGGTGGCCGTCAGCGCCGCGGCCGCGATCGTCAGCGGATCGCCCCCACCCGCACCGCCGATCGTGGTCCATGCGGTGCCAATGCCGAGGTCCTCGGCCTGCTGGACCTGCTGCACGAACTCGGTGGCAGTGAACGCCTGGATCGAGACTCCCGCGCGCTCCGACATCGTGAACCCCTCGCCGTTCTCGCGCGCCCTCGGCGGGCGCTTACTTGTCGTCAGTGAGGGAGCAGCATACGGGTAATCACGCGTGCTTGGCGCGCTCGATCCGGTCGGTGTGGCGTGGTGTCATGTCGCGTCTTGCATGGCGGATCAACGGCTCGCGATCGCGTGGACGATGCGCCGGATGGTTTGCCTTATCGTGCACTGCCTTTAACATTTGGCGTTGACCCGGAGCATTTCCGGGCCGACAGGAGGGAACGTATGGACGTGTTGCGGAAGACCCGGTGGTCCCGCCTGGTCCTGCTCCTCGGCCTCGCGCTCTTCGCGAGCATGGCGCTCATCGCCTGCTCCGATGACGAGGACCCGGAGGGCACGACCGAGACGGGCGCGACCGAGACCGCCACCACTGAGTCCACGGGGGAGGCGACCGCCACCACCGAGGCTAGTGCGGGCGGAGCGCTCCGGATCGGCTACCTCGCCGACTTCTCGGGCGCCCTCGCGGAGTTCGGGCCGGCCATCCAGACCGGCGTGGACCTCGCAGTCAAGCACATCAACGACGCGGGTGGCGTCAACGGCGCGCCGATCGAGGTCATCGTCGGCGACGACCAGACCGACCCGACCGCCGCGACTGAGGAAGCCCGCCGCCTGATCGAGGTCGAGGGCGTCAGCGCCATCGTCGGCCCGTTGGCTTCCGGCGTAGCGATCGCCGTCGCGGAGGGCGTCGCCGTCCCGGCCGGCGTCGTCGTCATCACCCCGTCCGCGACGTCGCCCGGCATCACGACCGTCAACGACGATGGCTTCCTGTTCCGCTCGACCACGTCGGACGCGGCGCAGGGCGTCGTGCTGGCGCAGCTCGCCACGGACGAGGGCATCGACAACATCGGTGTCATGTACCTCAACGGCGCCTACGGCCAGGGCCTGGCGGACGCCTTCGAGGCGGCCTTCGAGGGCACCGTGACCTCCGCGTCCTTCGAGGACGGGCAGGCGTCGTACCTCGCCGAGCTGCAGGCGGCTGCCGCCGGTGGCGCGGACGCGCTGGTGGCCATCGGCTACCCGGCGCAGGCACAGGTCTTCGTCCGCGAGGCACTGGAGAACGAGCTGTTCTCCAACTTCCTCTTCGTGGACGGCACCAAGAGCCAGGAGCTGATCGACGCCATCGGCGCCGACGCGCTCGAGGGCTTCAAGGGCACGGCCCCCACGGGTGGCCCGGAGACCGAGGCGTTCGCGGCGTGGGAAGCGGCCTACGTGGCCGAGTACGGCGATGTCCCGGAGCTCCCGTACATCCGCGAGGCGTATGACGCCGTGGTCGCGATCGCCCTCGCGGCGAACGCCGCCGGCTCCAACGAGGGTTCGGCGATCCGTGACAACCTGCAGAAGGTCGGCGCTCCCGAGGGCGAGGTCTTCCTCCCCGGCCCCGAGGGCGTCGCTGCAGCGCTGGCGGCCGCGGCCGCCGGCGACGACATCGACTACGAAGGCGCCGCGACGACCCTGAACTGGGACGACGCGGGTGACGTCACCACCGGGTACATCGGCATCTTCCAGTACACCGGCGGCGGCATCCAGGAGCTGGACGTCGTCCCCTTCGACCTCTCCGAGTAGCCCTCGGAGCGGTCGAACACCCGCATGGGTGACGAGAGGCCCCTCCGCCAGGAGGGGCCTCTTCGTTTGTGCTTGCGGAGGTGAGACGGGCCAGAGAGGGCCCTCACCCCCGGCCCCTCTCCCGAAACCGGGAGAGGGGAGTCGGAATCGGAGTCGGGGTTCTTTCGTCCGCAGCGCCGTGGCATCGAGGGGGGGTGAGGCGATGCCGGCGTCGACTTCCGGAGGCTGCCTGCCGAGTCCTCTTCCGGCGCTACTCGGCGCGGAAGCGCCCGGTGATCCTCGCGCGGAGCGAGGGGCCTCCGGCGACACGGGGGAGGAAGCGGCTCACGCGCGCCTCTTCCGCGATCAGGCCCTTCGGGAGCCAGAGGATGAACATCACCACCAGGAGGCCGACGAAGAACTGGCGCCAGACGAAGACGTTGGTGCCGATCGCGTCGGGCAGGCTTTCCTGCACCAGCGGGGTGCCGAACCAGAAGAACCCAACGACCAACGAGCCGAGGATGACGCCTCGGTGGTTCCCGGCGCCGCCCACGATGAGCATCGTGTAGGGCAGGAATGTGCCGAAGAGGTCCGTGAACCCGGGCGGGGAGATGGCGCCGATGCGGTGGGCATACAGCGCGCCCGCGAACCCCATGATCGCGCCGCCGAGGACGAACGCCTGCAGGCGGTAGACGGTGGTGCGCTTGCCGGCGGCCTGCGCCGTCGCCTCGTTGTCGCGGATCGCGCGCAGGACGCGGCCCCACGGGGACTCGGTCGCCGCGCGGACGAGGAGGTACACGAGCAGCAGCGACGCGAGGGCGATCGCGAGGAGCAGCCACTTGTAGTCGCCACGATCGACGGTGCCGGCGAGGAAACCGGGGATGCCGTTCAGACCCTCGTTGCGGTTGACGAGGCCGTTCCCGCTGCGCGCGAACGTCCTCAGGATCTCCGCGATGCCGATCGTGGCGATGGCGAGGAAGTCCAACCTCAGTCGGAGCGTGGGCAGCCCCACGAGGAGTGCGAGGAGCGCGCCTGCGAGGGCGGCGCCCAGCCACCCGACGAGCACGGGGAGGTCCAGGCCGAGGATGTAGGCATTGAACCCCGTCGCCGGGCCCAGGGTGAGCAGCGCGCTGGTGTAGGCGCCCACCATGAAGAAGGCGACGACGCCGAAGTTGAGGATGCCGGTGTAGCCCCACTGCACGTTCAAGCCCAGCACGACGATCGCGAAGATCGCCACCGTGGTGAGGAACCCGACGCTCCAGTTCACCGCGCCCTGGAAGGTCACGAGGAAGGTGGGGTCGCCGAGCGACATCGCGAGGCCCATGATCGCTTCGAGCATCAGAACGTCGATCCGAACAGGCCGCGGGGGCGCGCGATCAGCATGGCGATGAGCAGCACGAAGGGGATGCCGGCCTTGAACCCGGATGGGATCCAGTACGTGGAGGTCTCCTGCGAGATGCCGACGATGAGCCCGCCGGCGAGGGCCCCCCACGGGTTCCCGATCCCGCCGAGGATCACCGCGGCGAACATCGGCAGGAGGAACTCGAAGCCGGCGTCGTAGCGGAGCTGCGCCTGCAGGGCGAACATCACGCCCGCGGCGGCGATGAGGAACCCCGCGATCGCCCAGGTGGCCTGCCGGATGCGCTCGGTGTCGATGCCGGCCACGTCCGCGAGCTGCGCGTTGTCCGCCGTCGCTCGCATCGCCTTGCCGAGCTTCGTCCGGTAGAGCAGCAGGTAGAGGACGACCGCGAGGACGAGCGTGAGGCCGACGATCAGGAGCTGGTCCGGTTTCACTCGCAGCTCACCGATGGACCAGGAGGGGTTGATGCCGCCGGAGTAGCGCTTCGGGAGCGGCCCCCAGATCAGCTGGACCACCGCGCGCGTCATGATCGCGATGCCGAGGGAGGCGATCGCCATCGTGATCAGCGCGCTGCCTCGACGGCGCAGGCGGCGGTAGATGAGGCGGTCGAGCGAGGCGGCGAGGAGCGCGACGGCGGAGCCGGCGACCAGCACGGCCAGGATCAGGCCGGCCGGGATCGAGAACGGCTCCAGCGTCGGTCCGCGCACCACGCCGAGGACGGCGAACGCGGTGAACATGCCCAGCGTCATCATGTCGCCGTGCGCGAAGTTCGCGAACTTCAGGATGCCGAAGGTGAGCGTCAGTCCCATCGCGCCGAGGCCGACCACGGATCCGACGACGATGCCGATGATGATCAGCTGGACGAAGTCCATCAGCCCGTCACCTCCGAGCGGCCGAGGAACATGCGCCCGATGTCCTCGTTCGTGAGCATCGCCTCCGCGCGGTCCTCGAGCGCGACGGCGCCGTTCACGAGGACGTAGCCACGGTCTGAGATCTCCAGCGCTTCGCGGGCGTTCTGTTCCACCATGAGGATCGCGACGCCCGAGTCGCGGATCGACTGGATCTGACGGAACAGGTCCTGTCGCGCGGCGGGGGAGAGGGCCGCGGTCGGCTCGTCCACCAGGAGGAGTGACGGGTCCAGCATCAGCGCGCGGCACATCGCGAGCGTCTGCCGCTGTCCGCCCGAGAGGCGGCCCGCCTGCTCGCCCGGCCGGCTGCCGAGGTCCGGGAATCGCCCGAGGAGCTCCTCGATGCGCTCGGTGGTCCCGCCCTTGCGGCGGAACGCGCCCATCTCCAGGTTCTCGCGGATCGAGAGGCGCGGGAACACGTTGTCGGTCTGCGGGACGAAGGCGGCGCCCATCTCCACCAGCCGGTGGGCAGGCATCCGCGTGACATCCTGCTCCTTGAACCGCACGGTGCCGGATGCGATGTCGATGAGGCCGAACGCGGCCTTGAGCAGCGTGGACTTCCCCGCGCCGTTCGGTCCGATGATCGTCACGATCTCGCCGGGCTCCACGTGGATGGACGCCCCGCGCACGATCAGCACGTCGCCGTAGCCGGCCTCGAGGTCCACGACCTCCAGCAGGCTCATCGGTGCGCGCTCATCGGTGCTGCACTTCTCACCGGTATTGGCTCCCGAGGTACGCCTCTTGGACCTCGGCGTTGTTCAGCACCTCGTCCGGCGTGCCCTCGACCATGACGCGGCCGGAGGTCATCACGACGAGGCGGTCGCAGAGGCGCGCGACCACGTCCATGTCGTGCCCGATCACCAGGAACGTGACACCACGCTCGCGGTTGATCGTGCGGATGTCCTCCACGAGGCGGGACGCGAGGGTGGGGTTGACGCCAGCGCTCGGCTCGTCGAGCAGCACGAGCTCCGGGTCTGCCATCAGCGCGCGGGCGAGCTCCAACAGCTTGCGCTGGCCGCCGGACAGCGTCCCCGCCCGCTCGTGCGCGAGCGGTTCGAGGTTGACCTGTCGCAGCATCGCCATCGCGTGCTCGCGTACCTCGGCTTCGCGGGACGCGACACGCCAGGGGCGGAGGATGGGTTCCCAGAGGTTCTCGCCGGGATGGTCACGGGCCGTCAGCATGACGTTTTCGAGCACCGTCATGCCGCTGAGTTCCTGCGGGATCTGGAACGTGCGCGACAGGCCCTGCGCGTAGACGCGGTGCGGTGGCCAGCCGGTGACGTCCTGCCCGTTCAGGGTGACACGCCCGCCGTCCGGACGGATGGCGCCCGCGATGCAGTTGAAACAGGTGGTCTTGCCGGCGCCGTTGGGGCCGATGAGGCCGGTGATCGAGCCTCGCGCTACCTCGAACGATGCACCGTCCACGGCTCGGTTACCACCGAACCGCTTCTCCAGGCGGTCGACCACGAGGATCGCGTCAGCCACTTACCACCCGTACGCCTCCAACGCTCGGGGCGCATGCATGCCATCGCTCCTTGCTCGCCATGGCGAGCATACCGATGTGTGCGTGAGCGCCCTGCGCGCCGCGCGAGGGCGTCCCGCGCGGCATCGTTGTGTCATCCGAGCCCGCGCGGAGTGTACGGAAGTGTTACGCCTGTCGCGACCCTTCGGCGCCGGCGCTCCCCGGACCGCGGTGTTCGCGGAGCATCGCCTCCACGTCCGCGATGACGAGGTCGGAGTCCGGAAGTGCATGGACCGGCTCGGGCGAGTCTGACAACGTGCTGCTAGTACCCGCCAGCGCGTCCTGCATGTCGTCGTACTGCTGCTCGAGGTCGGCGAGGAAGACGCGGAGGTGCTCCGTGTTCGCGAGCTGCTCGACGGCCTGGAGCTCGACCTCCGCCACGTGCCGTTCCACGTCCTCCAGGTCGAAGTCCACGCCGAACTCGTGCTCCAGCGCCCGGGCCAGCGCCAGCGCGGCGTGCGGGTTCGGCTCCACGCCGAGGTAGAACGGGGCGATCGCGTTCAGGGTGCCGACCTCGAAGCCCGCGTCGCGGAGCACCGTACCCAGCGCCATGCTGAACGTCGCCGGGCCCTCGTACCGCGGCCGTCGAGGGGTCTGGCCGAAGCGCTGCGGGACCTCCGCGGAGACGGCGAGCCACTGCACGGGGATCGGGCGGGTGTGGGGCGTCCCGCCGCCGAACGAGGAGAGCTGGACCACCTCGTGGATGCCGAACGCCTCGGACACCTCGCGCACGGCGTCCGCCATCCTCCGCCACGCGATGTTCGGCTCGATCGCGGAGAGCACGACGATGTCGCGGTCCTCCAGGGCGACGCGGACGAACTGGACGGTCGGCCACTGGAGCGTGCGCTCGCCGTCGACCAGCCGGACGAGGGGCCGCGCAACGGTGAAGTCGTAGAACGGGTCGACATCGACCTCGGCGATCGGTTCGGGCTCGTAGCGGTCGAACAGCGACGCGACGAGGACGGGCGTCAGGCTGCCGCGGCCCTGGAACGCGGTGATCAGGACGGGGTCGCGCAGTGGCTCCGGCGGCACGAGCAGGCGGATGGCGTTGTCCACGGATGGCTCCTATGCCGCCCGGCGGGTGGCGGACTTGAACTGCACCAGCCCGAGGTGCGAGGTCGTCCACGGCGCGAGGCGGGCGAGCCGCGTGAAGTCCTCGAAGTTGAAGCCGTGCAGCATGGCGTTGGCCTCCGCCTCGATGCGGCGGCGGGCCTCGCCTGGCGACAGCGCACCGGCCGCCTGGTCCCACGCGCGCGCGAGGATCCTCGCGTCCTCCGGGTCGAGCTCCACCCATGTGGCGAGACGGGTGCGGACGGCCTCGCGCAGACGGTCGTCGTCCAGCGCCAGCTCGTCGCGGATCGCCTCGGCGGCGCGCACACGGAGGTCGGCGACGGGCAGTGCCAGGAGTTCCTCGTAGCGCTCGCGCTCGATGTCGGCGCCGCGGATGACGTGGATCTGTGGGGTGGTGCGGGCCGGCTTACGGCCGATGAGGTCGGGGCGGCGCTCCAGCATGGTCGTCGTCGGGGCCATGGTGAGAGTCTCCCTTCCTCCTTCACGTCTCGCGAGCCCTCGGGATGGCCGGTGGAGACCCACCCTCTCGTCCGAGGGTGAGCATATCTTAGCAGTCTTCAGGCGAGAGTGCTAACGGAGCGTCGAGCTTCACGGGCGCCGCTAGCGGGCCCGGCGTAGCTCCGCCAGCGCGATGCCGGACTCGCCCGCGACGGCGTAGAGCAGGTACAGGCGGTCACCCTCGCGGTACACGGCGGGGTCGCGGATCTGCCTCGCGCGCTCCGTGATCTCACCACGCTGCGAGACGACCAGTGGGAGGTCGGCGCCCTCGTAGTCGCGCTCCGGTTCGAGGACGGGCGCGACGGGGCCGGTCTGCCACTGCATCCAGTCCGGCCGGAGGTCGACCGTCGTGACGAGGACCTTCTCCGGCGGCTCCTCGCCCACCGCCGTGTAGAACACGGTCAGTGTGTCGCCCTCCACGAGGACGGCGGAGTGACGCATGTTCGAGGCGAACAGCGTGGGGCCTTCCTCGAACGGCCCGAGGGGATCGCGCGCGCGGTAGACGATCCCCGGCATACCGAGGGCGTACGTCCAGTCCCCGTACTGGAACGCGCGGAAATAGGAGCGGCCGAGCACCGGCTCGAACGCCGTGAAGTGCACCCCGTCCTTCGAGGTGGCGACGCGCGTGACCTGCGTCCGGTCGCGGTTGATGCCGTGGTAGTACATCCGCACTTCGCGGCGCTCCTCGTCCACGTGGACATCGGGCGACGCGATGTGCGGCGTCGAGATCACCATCCCCGGACGCACCTTCGCCGGATCCTGCGGGTCGAGTTCGTCCGGGAAGTGCGACTCGGAGTGCTGGAGGGCGCCCGGGGTGTGGATGCGCCAGGGCCCCTCGATCGCGTCGGCGACGGCGAGGCGGATGTACCCGCCGTTGTGGTGCGCGAAGTACAGGTAGTACTCACCCAGGCGGTCCGGTAGCCACTCCGGCGCGCGGATCAGCGACGGCCCCGCGAGGTTCCCGCCCATCCGGTCGTCCATGTGCGGGACGAGGATCGGCGCATCGCCGATGCGTGTGACCTCGTAGCGGGGAGCGTCCTCGTGCGGGTCGACATCGCCTGCCGCGGGCACTACTTCATCACCGCCTCGAGCCACTTGCCGACCTCCGCCGTGTCGCCGGGCGGCATGTACAGCATCTGGATGTCGGCGCCGGCCTCGTCGCGGGCCTTCAGCTGCTCGCGGACTTCCTCCATCGAGCCGATCGCCTGGCATTCCCGCACCATCTCGTCGGAGATCGCGGTGATGGAGCCCTCAGCGTCGCGTTCCGCCCAGGCCGCGCGGGACTTCGCGACCTCGTCGGCGAAGCCGTTGCGCTCCAGCATCTGCCAGTAGAAGACGCCCATGCGGTTGATGTAGTACTGGAGGAGCTGCCGCGCCTCGCGCCAGCGCGCCTCGTCCTCCGCGGACCCGTCCAGCACCGTCGTCTTCGTGTACGGCGCGACGGTGAAGGCGTGCCCCGCGCGGCCCGCGTCCTTCGCGCCCACCTCCAGGTCCTCGCGGAGCTGGCCGAACAGCCGGCGCGGCCAGTGGATCGGGAAGATGCCGTCGGCGACCTCGCCGGTCTGGTGGATCGACTTCGGCGTGATCGCCGCGACATAGACCGGGATCTTGGTCCTCGGGCGGTTGTAGTCCAGCCGGAAGCCGCGCTGGAGGTTGAAGATCTCACCCTCGTAGTTCAGCTTCTCCCCGGCGATGAGGATGTCGAAGATCTCGATGTACTCACGCAGGCGGCGCAGCGGCTTCTTGAACGGCACCCCGTGGAAGTGCTCGATCACGTACTCCCCGGAGGACCCGAGCCCGAGGAGCATGCGCCCCTCCGACATCTCCTCCAGCGTGGCGAAGTCCTGCGCGAGCGCGGCCGGCGTCCGCGAGAAGCTGTTCAGGATCGACGTCCCGATCGTGACCTTGCTCGTGTTCAGCGCGAGGGCGGCGAGCCACGGCATGGAGCCCTTCCCCCACGCCTCCCCGGTGGAGATCAACTCGTACCCGAGGTCCTCCGCGATCCGCACCTTCTCGAGCGATTCGCGCCAGTCATCCCCGGGCCCCGCGAGCAGTCCGAGTCGCATACGTCCCCCTCTTTCGTGGATGCGGCCCGGTGGAGGGCTGCGATCGGCGGCATGGTAGCCCTGTGGGGGAGGCGTGGGGCGTTTGCGGGAGCGAGGTACGAGGCCAGAGACCTACGCCTTCAGCGGCACCGTCACCAGCACCGAAGCCGCCTCCATCGCGTCGAGCTGTGCGTCGGTGTAGCCGGCGGCGGCGAGGATCTCGCGGTTGTGTTCGCCGAAGCAGGGGGCGGGGTGCAGCGGCGGCTGCGGGCGGTCCGCCATGCGCCAGACGGGGTGGGTGGTGGGGTGGCGGCCGGCCTCCGGGTGGTCCACGTGCTGGAAGTAGCCGCGCGCTGCGAGGTGCTCGTCGCGGACGAGCATGAGCGCCGTGAGCACCTCGCAGGCGGAGACGCCCGAGGCCTGCAGCGCCGCGGCGACCTCGGAGGGGTCGCGGTCGCGGAGGAGTTCCGCGAGGACGGCGTCGATCTCGGACTCGTGGGCGAGGCGGCCGGCGGTCGCGGCGTACTCGGGCTTCGCGAGGCGCGCGTCGCCGAGCGTGGCGCAGAGGGCCTGCCACGCCGCGTCGTCCTCGACGGCGATCGCGAGCCAGGTGTCGTGGTACTCCGCGACGGGGTTGCCGAGCACGTCGCCCTGCCAGCGACCGGCGTCATCGCGCGTGCGGTAGATGGCGTGCGGCGCCATCTCCGCGTCGCGGTTGCCGATGCGCGCGGGGTACTCGAGGCCCAGCGACTCGGCGACCATGAACTCGCCGACCATGCCGATGATGTTGTCTCGCTGGTAGACCACGATGTGGGCGCCCTCGCCCGTGCGCTCGCGCTGCAGGAGGGCGAGCGCGGTCGCGCCGGCGGCGACGATGCCCGCGGTGGGGTCGCCGTAGGAGATGCCGCTCTTGTGCGGCCCCTCGCCGTCGTAGCCCTGGAGGGAGACGAGTCCGCCCATCTGCTCGATGGTCGGCCCAAAGCCGACACGCTCTGACTCGGGCGGGTCCTGGGCGAAGCCCGGCATCTGCACGAGGACGATGCGCGGGTTGAGCGCCTTCAGGTCGGCGTACCCGATGCCGAGGCGTTCCGAGACGCCGACGCTCCAGTTCTCGATCACCACGTCCGCGCTCTTAACCAGCTCGCGGAAGGCCTCGATGCCGTCGGGGTGGTGGAGCTCCATCGCCAGGCCGCGCTTGTTGCGATTGTAGTCGTTGAAGTACGGCGCCTTGTTGAACCCTCGCGGGTCAGGGCCGCGGCCGACGCCACGCACTGCGTCCGGGAATGAGGGGCCCTCGACGTGGATCACGTCCGCGCCCATGTCGCCGAGGAACCTCGTGGCGTAGGGGCCGGCCCAGACCTGCGTCAGGTCCAGCACCCGCACCCCGTCGAGGGGATGACGGCGGTCGTGGACGGGCGTCGGCGGAGGCGGCGGGGTGCGCTCGATCTCACCGAGGACCTCCTCCGTGTGTTCGCCGAGTAGCGGCGCGCGCTCGAAGTCGCCGCGCTCGCCGTCGAGGGAGAACGGGAGGTTGGGCACCACGTGCTCGCCGAGCACCGGGTGGCGCACCGTTTTCCAGAACCCGCGGTCGAGGAGGGGCTGCCACTCCAGCAGCTGCCTCGGCGTGGCGATGAGCGAGAACGGGGCGCGGTGGCCGTGCGAGATCTCGAAGATCTCCTGTGCGCTGTGCGCCATGGTCCACTCGTTGATCAGGGCGGAGGCGACCTCGTTGCCCTCCGGGTTCGACGTGAGGTCCATGAAGACCGGGGACTCGAGGAGCTCGGGGTGCTCGATGCAGCGGTAGACGGAGCCGGTCTGCCGGTTCATCGCCGCGACGCCGATGTAGCCATCCGCGCACGGGTAGATCCCCCACACCGCGCGCGCCTGGTTGCCCGCGCGCTCGCTGTCCAGGCCTCGCACCATCGCGTTCGGGCCGGCGGCCTCCAGGCTCGCGGCCTGCGCCTCCTGCATCGAGATGTCGAGGTGGTCCCCGGCGCCGTCGCGCTGTGCAGCGAACAGGGCCGTGACGATCGAGGAGAAGGCGTGGAGGCCGGCCTGTGCGTACGCCTGGTACCCGGCGGTCTTCAGCGGCTCGCGCTCCGGATCGCCGCAGAGCGAGAGCTGCCCACCTGCCGCCGCGGCGGTGAGCGCGGTCAAGCGCCATCCGGACCGTGGCCCGCTCTGCCCGAACGGTGTGATCGAGCAGACGACCTGCGCTGGATGCCCCTCGCGGATGCCGTCGAAGTCGATGCCTCGCCCGGCCCATGCGCCCGGCGCGCCGGTCTCCACCACCACG
>Ga0265293_10003199_pt1 | contig 30871 bp, 27 predicted proteins | sample Munlanlewell138R_FD_192505 | JGI IMG/M metagenome (GOLD analysis project Ga0265293, IMG submission 192505) | Leachate microbial communities from a municipal landfill in Southern Ontario, Canada - Leachate well 138R | ecosystem: Engineered > Solid waste > Landfill > Unclassified | place: Canada... | reverse complement strand
ATAATTACGAGGCTTATCACAAAGGGTAAAAGAGCATATTTGAGCATTTTAGGGGTTAAAAAATCTTTTATACTAGCAAGGAGTATCTTTTGTTCGTTCATTATAGATTCTCTTCTATTATATTAAACGCTTTTTTTATATCATCTTCACTGATTTTTCCAGATTTGTAAAATAACAGTTTTGAATCTTTAGAGAAGATAAGTATGTTTGAAGCATCATCTTTTAATCCCCACTCTTTTACGAGAACGCTCTTTTTATCTTTGACATATATGGTGTCGGGAAACTCCTTTTGTTTGCTCTTTAGAAGATTTTCTATAACAACATTTGGTTTCCACGTCGCTGCAAGATTAACGATAGCAATATTTCCATAGTTTGTTTTGTCATATTTTTTCTCGTTTAACTTTTTTGAAAAATGCTCGTTTGTATCTTTCTCATCAGGGTCTATGTAAAACATAACATATACCTTATCTTTAATTGTTGATGAGTCCCAAGCAGCGTCATTACCAGCAAGACCTCCGTTTTCTCCTTGAATAGTTACATTTTTTGGAATCTCTTTTATAGTAATCGCCCATACATTTATGGTAAATATAGCTAAAAAGAGCAATAATATTTTTGTTGTCATGTTTTACTCCAAAGTTTTTGGTTTAGTTTTAACTCTTCAACGACACCTATGGCTAGATGCAGAGTCTTTACATACTCCATAGCTATTTTATAATCTAAAAGTGAATGAAAGATAGACGGTTCAAAAAGATCTTTGTTGTAGCTAATAGCCATGTAGATATGTGTGCCGACAAAGGAGATGTGAACTTGCTGCTTTGATTTTTCTTTAAAAGTGAGGAGTTTTTTCATAAGAGAGTTTGACAAAATATACCTCGCTTCTACCTGATTTGTAGAGTAAACGACAAACTCTTTTTCAAATTCAGGGTCATCCATCTTAACTAGTTCCTCTCTAGCGGTATTAATTGACTGCATCCAGTGACCGATAATATCTCCAAAAATGTTTTGCGCACTATCTGGTAAAACTACTGTTTGAGCGTAAAAATGTTTGTTAAAGTCGGCAACGATAAAGAGTCCTTTGAAAATAGTGCTCCAGCTCTCTTGTCTTTTTGAATTTTTCTCTCTTTTTTGTGCGTGTAGATCTGAAAACTCTATATTAACCCCGTCAATACTCCCTTTTACATAATCGTTTCCGCTTATCTTATCTGGGGTTGAGAAAAGTTTTGAGTGCTCAAAAAGATACTCGCCTATATGAGAGTCCATAGAGTAAAGCAGAGTTTTATCAATAGCCTGTACAAGAGGCTTTATAACGCCTGTTTTAAACTCATAAGTATAGTCATGAAGTAAAAATTTATAGATTATCGTGCCGATAACGATATATGCAACTAAGATAAATTCATAGTAGTTTTTTAGAGTAAAGCCAACAAGAAGTAGTAGAGTCGTAAATATGATTCCTACTATGATTATTCTATGTTTAAGATGCTCTCTCTCTTGTTCAAGCTTTTGCAGAGTTGGAAATAGATTTTTATAGTAAAAATCACTAAGAGAGCTTACGCTTTTCATCTTTGATATCTTTAGCGAAAGAGCTCTTTGATATCTATATTTTTGCGTTGGCTACCTACAATAGTAAACACCTGTTTTCTTTTGTAGTTTATCAAAGAAGCCATAAAGTTTGTCGGAAGCATCTCTATCGCATTGTTGTAGTCTGTTACGGCTTGATTGTATGCTCGTCTTGCGGCTGAAATTTGCTCCTCTACTTCATGCAAAGTATGTTGAAGATGCATAACATTTTCATTTGCTTTTAACTCAGGGTAGTTCTCAACCGCCACCATGATAGAGCCTAAAGCAGAGCTTACTTTTGCATCAAGAGCAATCTTTTGCTCATCACTTAGGTTTGGTCTGTTTGCCTCTGCGCGAAGCTTTGTAACCTCCTCAAAAAGCGACTTCTCATGCTCCATATATTTGCTAACTGATGCTACAAGATTTGGGATGAGGTCGTAGCGTTTCTTAAGAGAGGTATCGACACTTGCAAAAATATTTTCAACTTGGTTTTTCTTTGCTACGAGCGAGTTGTACATTAAAATCAGGATAAGGGCAATGAGTATAAGAATTATAAGAGGTATTGACATGTAAAAATCCTTTTTTCGTTTAAAATGTAGTTTATCTAAAAAGAGTTGAGGTTTTGTTTTTGTTTATATAACGGTATTATATAATATGTTATAAAGATACAAAATTATTTTATATGGAAATAAAGATGTTTAAAAAGCTACTCTCAAACAGAAGATACTATGCAAAAGATGATATTAGGGAGGATGAGGAGCAGAAATATTACAGAAGCAGTTTTCATAAAGATTACGACAGAGTAATATTTTGCAACTCCTTTAGAAGACTCTCTAAAAAGACACAGGTTCATCCGCTCTCAAAAAACGACCACGTTCATAACAGACTTACACACAGCTTGGAAGTCGCAAGTGTAGGGCGAAGTCTCGGACTTAGAGCAGGGGAATTTTTAAGCGAAATATACCCCCAAATGAAGATAGACCCTTATGATGTGGCATATATTATCCAGACGGCATGTCTGGCGCATGATATAGGAAATCCGCCTTTTGGACATGCGGGGGAAGAGGTTATAAAGGAGTGGTTTGAGAGTAACAAAGAGAGAACTTTTTTAAAGGAGCTCTCATTGGATGAACGTGAAGATTTTATACATATTGATGGAAATGCTCAAAGCTTTAGAATTGTTAGCCAAATAGAGAACAACCTCTTTAGTGGAGGAATGAGGCTTACTTTTGCAACGCTTGGAGCTTTAGTAAAGTATCCTTACGCATCAAGCAGATGCGAGCATTTAAGCAAATCAAAGTTCAACTTTTTTCAAAGCGAAGCGGAGTTTTTTAAAACTTTGTTTTTAGAACTAGGACTTGTAAAGAAAGACGGTTCGTACAAAAGACATCCGCTTTCATACCTTATGGAAGCCGCCGATGATATCTGTTACGGGCTTTTGGATTTGCAAGATGCGGTTGAGTTAAAAATCATAACGCTAAAAGATACAAAAACTATCTTTACTCTTATCTGCTCAGAAAAAGAGGCCAGTGACATATATGAAGATGGGGGCTACTCCGATATTAAAAAGGTCTCAAGACTTGTTGCTATCTCCATTCATAACTTAGCCGTTCATACCATGAAAGTTTTTGAAGATAACTTTGATGCAATTATGAGTGAAAATCAGCCAAAAGATTTGATAGAACTTTTTACAAAAGAGGAGTATAAAAAAGCCATAAAAGAATCAAAGAGCCTTGCAAGCAGAAAAATATTTAACGAAAAAAGAAAGATAGAACTAGAACTTGGAGCTTACAATATTATAGAGACCCTGCTTGATAACCTCATTCACGCAACTTATGATTTTTACAAAAAAGAGAATGAAGAGAAACTCTCTTTTAGATACAAACGTGCCTTAGAACTTATGGGTGAAGACAGACCGCAAAAAGGAGAGAGCTTATACAATATGTACCAAAGAGTAATAGACTACATAGTTGGCATGACGGACAATCATGCAAAGTATGTTGCTAATCAGCTAAATGGGATGGGAATCTAAAATATTAATATAGAAAATATTTAATATTTAAAGAGTGCTAAAATCGACTGTTACTTCATCTATGCTGCTTTGTGGCAGAAACTCTTTTGCATAGCTGAGATAGAGTTTTGAGTCATAAAAAAACTTAACTAAATCTCTATCTAAATCACCATCTTTTGCCATAAAGCAGAGTATTTTCATAGCTGATGAGAGAGGATTCACTTTTTTATAAGGGCGATCACTTGCGGTTAAGGCTTCAAATATATCGGCAATGGCTAAAATCCGTGCTTCAAAGCTGATTTCATCGCCTTTGAGTCCTAGCGGATACCCTTTTCCATTTATCTTCTCATGATGGCTTCCAGATATTTGTGGGATATTTTTATATTTTTTAGGAAATGGTAGTTTATTTAGAATATCTACGCTTATTTGCGCATGTTCGTTAATGATGTCGCGTTCCCCAGTGGTGAGTGTCCCTTTTTGAACACTTAAGTGATGCGCTTCGTCTAAAGTTAAGAGTTCATAAGTGGTTCCATCAATTACCCATGGATTTTGCGCCATTTCAGTAATCGCTGCGATATCTTCGTCCTTTGTAAACTCTGCTCCCATGTTGCTTATTTCTATGATTTTAAGATTTACCTCTAGGAGCTCTTTTTTTTGCTCATACTCCTCTTTGGTTATCTTATGCTCTAAAAAAGCGATATAGAGTGATTTTTTGATAACCTCAAAACGGCTTTGTACAAGAGCTATGCGATCTGAAATAGCCTCAAGTTTTTTTGCTTTATCCAAAATTTGTTCAGGAGTTGCCAGTTTACCGATATCATGCATAAGAGCTGCAAAGTGAATTTCTCGCATCTCTTCATTGTTAAAAGACTTTTCCTTATAAATAGTTTTATCTGCATTTATCTCATTACAAAGTATTTGGCTTAGTCTAACCATTCTATTTATATGACCTTCTGTAAATGGAGACTTTTTACCAACTGCAAAAATAATACTTTTCAAAAACGCCTCAAGAAGGTCTTCAAGTCCCTGAATAAGCATAGTATTTGTTATGCTGACTGCCGCTTGTGAGGCAAGAGAGAGGGTTATGGAGGCATCATCATCATTAAACGGGATACTCTCTTGAGTAATACCATCTTTTTTGTTGATAAGTTGCAAGACACCGATAACTTCATTTTCATGGTTTTTAAGTGGTATGACAAGCATAGATTTAGATCTATAGTTAGTTCCTGCATCAAACTTTTTTGTCCCCTCAAATGAGAAGCCTTTGGCTTCATACACATCCGGAATATTGACAATCCTATCCTCAAGGGCGCAAGTGGCAGCTACCATCTTTTTGTTTGGTGTTTTATCCTCAAGATAGAGTGGAAGCGGCGGCCAAGTTATGGGATCATTTGTGCCGCCCATTTTTATCCCCAAAGAGTCCGTTTGTACTACTTTAAATCTAAGTGTCTCGCCATCTACAAGATAGAGTGTTCCACCATCTGCTTGAGTTAAGTTTTTTGCCTCTGTTACTATCATATCAAGCAAAATATCAATATTTTCTTCTGCTGAGAGTGCGGTGCCGATTGCTGTAAGCTTCGTGATTGTATCATGCATAGAACTTCTTTTCTCTCTATGTAAAGAGCCGTCTTTTAGATTTATAAATTCATCTCCTATTAAAATATTTTCTTTATTTATACCCATTGCAAAAAGTTCTTCGACTATTTGTTTTGCATAAAAAGGTTTAAGATGGTTAACATAGATATGCAAATTTTTTCGCTCTAGTAGCAGAAGTTCCTCTTTTAAAAGTTTAGGTGTAAGATGTTTACTCTCTTGCGCGACTTTAGCAAAACGGCTAGGAAACGAGACATCAATGATAAGCGCTTTGATAGAGGGCGTTTTATTGATGATTTCCCAAAGTAGAGGATTTTTATATGTATCTGAAGAAAAAAGGAGAGCACTTTGCTCTTTTTTTATGATATATCCGCAACATGCAATTGAATGGTTGGAGAGGATTGGAGTTAGTGTAGTATCATTTTCTATCTCATAAGACTCTCCCTCTTGAATCTCTATATATTCAATTGCAGCTCCCTTGCTATTTAAAAGATGGATATTTGAAAAATCAGGCCAAATTTCTGAGTTAAAAAAATGTTTTTTAAGTGCATATATAGTTTGCGAAAGGCCATAAAGACGCAGTGGTTTTGTACGTTTTGCAAAAAAATTATCTATTAAAAAAGCACTATCTATAATATGATCCAAATGTGAGTGCGTAAAGAAAATACGATCTATGTGTAGAGCATCTTCGCCCAAAGCATGCATGATATTGCCCGCATCTATAAGCGTATGTTTGTTTACCTGGATACATGTCGTAAAAGTATTTGTAGATCTGCTTCCGTGGGAGCCTAACATTTTAATATAGTCCATTTTTTATCCTTTAGAGGTGTGTATAAATACACCGTTAAAATTTTTTGGAGGCATCGCTATATAGTGTTCACACCGCTCTATATATATGTTGTAAATAGCTTTGTTTGTTTTATTGTTCCAGCTCTCAATTTTTGTAAATATTGCAAGTGCTTTTGCAAACTCTGCTTCTTTGTAGAGTTCTATAGCCTTATGATAAAGTGCTAGTTCATGGATAAGTTGCTTCCTTGAGACATCAAAAAGATAATATTCCTGCTCCCTATCATAATCATGAATCTGCCAAATCTCAATAGGTTCGCTCTTGCCTTTAACAGTTACAAGGTCTAAAAAGCGGTAGATATACTTACCCTTTAGCCGCTCTTTTGTAAAGTTGGAGATATTGAGTTTTGAGTTGTAGTATTTGCAGAGTGACTCTAGTCGAGATCCGAGATTGACGGAATCGCCGATAACTGTGTAGTCGCTTCTTCCGCTTGAACCCATCTCTCCGACAATGACGGTACCGCTATTTAAACCTATACCTATATCAATAATGGGCACCCCATTTGCATCAGACATCTGGGCTACACTTGCAAATTCAGGATCATCTCTTAGTGTTTTGTTTAACTCTCTTAAGCTATGAAGTTGCTCTAGTGAAGCCTGAACTGCTTTGTCTGCATGATCTGTAACATTTGTAGGTGCATTCCAATATGCCATAATCGCATCACCTATAAACTTATCTACCGTACCTCCGGTTTTAATTACGATCTCAGTCATTGGATTCATGTAGATATTCATAAAGCGTATAAGTTTTTTAGGGTCTTTGAGTGCTTCAGAGATATTTGTAAAACCACGAACATCAGAGAAAAACACAGTAACCTCTCTCTCTTTTGCCTCTAAAACATTGTCCTCAGATGCAAGAATATCATCCATAACAGCAGGGCTCACTTTACTTGCAAACTTCCCCTTAATCCTCTCTTTTTGTTTGATTTCTAAAAAGTAGTTAATGGCTTGCCCGATTATAAAGATGGAGTTGATTGCAACAAGAGGCAAAATCGTGTTAAAAATAACACCATAACTAAACATGTAAAAGTAGTGAGCCCAAATTAGAATACTATTTAGAGTTACTAGTAAAAGAAATGAGCCAATAGCACTTGGCAGAAGAAGAATCAAAAAGATAAAAAATGCACCAACAACGATGGTTATGATATCTACACCAGAAGCCCAGATTGGTTTTGAGAGAAAAACACCGCTTAAGATATTTTCAAGCGCATTGGCATGGACTTCCACCCCCGGAAAAACAGAGTCAAAAGGGGTGCTTCTAAGATCCAAAAGCCCTGCAGCAGAAGTTCCTAAAAAGACTATTTTTCCCTCTATCTCCGCGGGCTTTACTCTTTTCTCATAAATATCTAGCGCTGAAATATAGCGATAGCTCCCCTGCGCACCTCTGAAGTTGACGTTTAAGCGACCGTAATAGTCTGTCGCAATATTCAACTCCCCCAAAGCGATATGACTCAAGCCATTATCATCATAAAAAAGCTCAATCTTTCTCTTATCTTGGATAATTCGTGCCATCTCAAGGGCAAGTGATGGGTAGATAACACCCTCATACTCCATAACTAATGGAACGCTTCTTACATTGCCGTCACTATCGGGAACTGTGTTAAAGTAACCGCTAGAGTATGCAGCCTCATTAATGGAGTCGATATTTAAGATGGGACGGTAAGGTTTTAACAAGTATGACTTCTCAGGTCTGTTTTTCTCTACTATAATGCCACTTGAGTGAGGGCTTTTATCTGCTGCAATCGTGTCATTTTGCATAGCAAAAACATATCCGATAATAGTAGGAGTTTTAGTAATAGTATGAGCTAAAATCTCGTCATAATCAACCACTCCCTCATGTGCGAGTCCTAGTTTTTGAAGCACTTTTTTAGGAGAGCTGTTGTCTGGTTCGGCAAATACAATATCAAGCCCGATAATGCCAGCTCCATAATCGGAGAGATTTTGTAAAAGAGTGGCAACTTTATCTCTACTCCATGGCCACTGCCCCAAAGAGTTAAGGCTTTTCTCGTCTATATCGACGATGATGATATTTTCATCCCCTTTGATTTCGCCCCTTGCTTTAAACATAAGATCTTTAATCTTGTTTTCAAAAGGCATAAAGAACTCTAGCGAGCGCATGGAGAGTGTTATCATAATGGTGCAAATAAGCACAACTAAAAAGAAGTGTGCTAAATTTTTGGACATTTTAAAAAGTTTAAGGTTTTACAAATCATCGCTATAACTTTGTTATATAATGATTGCACTTAAATCCGTTACAGTTGTACCGATAAGATTTACTACGATATCTTCACTTGCATTACCTTGAAATATATATGTACCTTGTTGTTCTGAATCTATGTAGTATTCAAATGCAACAGTATCTCCATCTGAAATTTGGCTAGAGAGATAAGAAACTGCGGCAGTAAAAGCATCTATAGAGTCAATGTTTACGGAAGTAGTGTCATCTGCAGCTTGGAATGTTACGATGCCGTTAGCTATGCTCATTTGCCCTATGGTAACTACACCGACGGTTTCATCTTCGACTAGACTTCCAGTGCCCGATGCAGCATCACTCGCAATAGTTGTTGAAGGCAAATCAAGTTTATCTTTGTCTAACTCAAAAAAGTAGATTTCATCAGGTGTCGCAGCCGCAGAGTCTCCGCTTTGTATAATGATGGTGTCTACTCCAGCGTTAACTGCTGCATCTCCAAGCCAAATCGTATCAGACCCAGTACCGCCTGTGATTGAGTTGGTGCCGCTTGTCCATATATTAAGAGTTTGATCCCCGACTGAACCTGTAACAACAACACTGCCTTCACCGTCGATAATAATATCCGTCAAATCAGCTGCGCTATCTATGATAGTTTGTCCTGAAGCAAGAGTAATTTTTGTTATATCATCAATATAAAACGTAGTAGCTGCCGTTACGCTACCTTTTGTAAATGTAACTATATTGCTATCTATGCTAAGTGAAATACTACCCGTAGCCGTTCCAGCAAATGTGATAACTTCATCTGTATTTGTTACCGTGAAAGTTTCAGTTGCCTGAACAAAATAGTTGCTAGCAGTAAGCGAGCCAACTGCACCTAGGTTTGTAGTGTCAATCATTTTTATAAAAAGGTCTTTGTTCTCATCAAGTGCAGCTATAGCATCATTAACATAGAGATAAGCCCCTGCATAAGTACCGCTAGTAACAACAGTAATTCCTGCTTCATTTACTTCAAGAGTTGAAAAACTTGCTGATTTCAATACATTGTCAATAAGATTTTGCTCAGAGGTAATGGACGCTCCTTCCACATCTCCAAAGCGTGTAAGTGAAGTCGGAATGGAAACAGAGGTGCCACTAGTTACGCTTTTGAGAGTGATTTTGTCTGTACCTACCTCAAAGTTTTTTATAGTGTCGTATCCGCTTATGAGAGAATCAGAGTTGGAGTCATTATCTCCTAAGCCGTAGTAGAGTGTGTCTGTGCCATCGCCTAATTCAATAGTATCTGCACCCGCACCACCTGTTATAGAGTTAGTTCCTTGCGTATTTATGATTATATCTTGATTGCCTTCATCTCCCAATACTACACTATCTCCCATTCCTTTTATGGTAGCATTTTGAGCTTGCGTGGCAGTTAATGTAAGAGTTGCACTCTCATCTACAACTATAGATGTATTAGAAGAAATTACAAGTCCTGCATCTAAAATAACTTCTCCGCTTGTAATGTTAATGATACTCCCAATTACTGGAGTGCCAAAAGTTGAAGTAGTTAAGAGAAGAGGTTCTGTTGAACCTCCGATAATATTTGCTGTTAAGATAGAAGTGCTAACTCCTGATAAATCTGCTTGAGGCATTCCCTCAAATGCGCTTATATTAACAATTCCAGCACCCGTGATAGTCATACCGTTTAATGTTGCAGCATCTACATTAAGTGTGATAAAATCGACTACGATACTTGTGACACCAGCCGAAGATATAGTTACAGCATCGCCTCTTGTAGGGGTAAATACATAATCAGTGCTAACTAGTGTCAAAGTAACATCGCCGTTAAACTTGCCTACTGTAAAATTTCCGTTCCCATCATTTGTTACACTAAAAGCCGGAGGCGTTGTGTTTTGACTCAACTTTTCGCCTATATAGTTATTTACTTTAGATTTAAAAAGTACATCTTTACTATTTGCCATCTTATTCTCCTTTTGTTTACTGTAGTATTTGCGTTGTGCTTACTTGGTACACACCCTCGGCGACTGGTACATACTGCTCTGTCATGATGCTAAAACTTCCTGCTGCTTCTTTGCCTTCTGCTCCGTAAAAAGTGCCATTTGCCATTGAGTGAGATGCAGGTGAGGCAAAAGTGCTTCCAGAAATAGGCATACCTGAAAATTGGGCTAAATCTCCAACTGTTAAAGTAGCTTTGTCCTGTCCAAAATCAACCATTAAAGTTGCCGTTCCTGTCTCTTTTGTTGCTATAGCGGTATCTGAGAATAGAAGTGCCTTGTATATTCCATTATACTCGGCAGAAGAGGTGCTAGTATGATAGCCTAGGATAACATTCTCAGGCGTCACACTCTCTCCACCAACCCACAGTCCTGTGTACTTAGCAGTAGATTCTACACCTGACTCTGTATAAGTAAACTCCGCATTCCACTCACCCCATGACATTAAGTCACTGCTTGAGAGATCATCGTTAGTTACGCTAAATGAGCTTGATGTTATGACTATGTCTAAAATATTCGTATTTGTGCTTGTGATACTTGCAAACTCACCGCTAAATGCTCCGCTTGAGAGAGTTCCCGTGAGTGAAGAAGCCGGAGTAAATGTCCATATACTCTCATCCCAATCGTTTATCTTAATATAGGTATCTGTCGTATCAAACACTGAAGTGCTAAGTGCTTTTAGATTTACTTCAGACGATACAGCAGGAAGATTATAGAAAAATTCTAAATAGCCCTCATTGTCATTTTTATATGCTGCCGTTTGACCACTTGTTGCAAAAACCACAGTTGGCTGCTGAGGTTGTGATGGTGTCGTCGGTGCAGGTTGTGACGGAGTTGTCGGTTCAGGCTCTGTCGGAGTTGTCGGTGCAGGTTGTGATGGAGTTGTCGGTTCAGGCTCTGTCGGTGTTGTCGGTTCAGGCTCTGTCGGTGTTGTCGGTTCAGGCTCTGTCGGTGTTGTCGGTTCAGGTTCTGTCGGTGTTGTCGGTTCAGGTTCTGTCGGTGTTGTCGGTTCAGGCTCTGTCGGTGTCGTGCTTTCTTCTATAACATCTATGGTAGTCGCTTGTGTATTTGTAGTTGTTTGAGATGATATGTCTGTTAGAGTTGTGTCAATATTTTCAACGCTAGTTGTTTCGATTTTTGTTATAACAAATGTGGATTCTTGAGAAGAGTCTGAAGCTGTGCTTTGTGTCTCTTGTGAAGAGTTCGGAGTTTTTTCTTGTGTCTCCTTTGAGGCGCTAAAGCTTTGACTTAGTGCATTATCAAGTTCTGCCGGGGTAAACTTCACAGGTTCGCTCTTAACGCCATCTTGTGAAACTGAAATATAAAAACCTTGTGTAACCGTGGACTCTTTTTCTAGCGAACTTACATTAATAGCTCCAAGAGTACAGTAGATACTGCTGCTCCCATCTTCATTTGCTATAACTGTAAAATTTGTTCCGCGAATACCTATCGTTGCCGTTTTTGTATTAACTTTGAAATTCTCAGGAGTCATCTTTCCTATTTTTCCGGTAATAGTTCGCATGGCACCGCTAAATAGCCCAAACTGGGCAGAGGGAGTTTTGCTCTCCTCATAAAGATACTCGTCAATAGAAAAACTGCTATTGTTACCAACGGTAATAATGGTTTCATCATCAAAAATAATCTGAACTTGGCTTTTATCTATTGTCTTTAAGGTATCTTTTTCTTCAAGTTTTGCTCCAAGTTTTGCTTCTATCTCTGCTCCATCACGGCTGATTAGCGCGCTTCCTTTAAGTGCCGTAATAGTTCCTACACTCTTTGCAAATGCAAGTGAACTAATAAGCATTAAGGTGATTAATATATTCTTTAATATTTTCATGATATTTATCCTAAAAAGTTTTTATGACACCCGCTGAGAGCGTCTGTTTTTCATAGCTAAATACATTTTGGTTGGAATCAACCCTATCATATCTAGCATTGAGCCTTAAGAGTAAATTCTCAAACATTTTAATACTAACTCCCACACTTATGCTTTTGGCAAGGTCATCTCTTTTTGAGTTAAAAAGTGTGCTGTAGTCATTATATTCTCTCTTTCTTGCCTGGGCATATAATTCTGCACCGTAAATGGGGGTAAACTGATTAGCATATGCTACATCAAGCTTATATTCATCGTAGTCTACATCCACTCTTGAGCCACGCTTTTTTCTCTCTTGCACTCCGGTAATATTTGCCTGAACATAAGAGCGTGGCGACAAGATACTTTGCAGTCCGTAAGATAGCTCATAGTGGTTTGCATTAAGGTCTTTTTGATTGTTTTGTTTAAAATCTTTTAATTGGTATCTAAAGTGCATTATGCTTCTTAGAGTTTTTGTGTGTTCATATTCAAATCTTGGCATAAGAGAGAGTGTTTGCAGATAACTCTTATCGCCCAGAGTCATAGCATCTGCTCCACCTGCCATTTCAACTGTGTATTTTGTGTATTTGTAAAGAAGGCTTGGCATGTAAGAAAAGTAGTTTATATCGTACCCCTCCTCTTCAAAATGTCTCTTAAGGTAGAAGAAGGCTCTGTTTTTAAGCGCAAAGCCGTTTGCTTCTCCTATGTCATAGATGTTAACAATACTCGCGGAAGTCTCAAGCGCTCCATCAGATTTTTCTCCTGCGGTTGCATACTCTGATATGCCTATGTTGTAAGTGTCATCTATGGGTGCAGAGTTTACATTTGAGTCGTATAGAGTGTTTAAACTGAGCGTGACATAAGTAAATGACTTTTTTTGCTCTTTTATCACTCTAGAGAGATATATCTCTACATTTTTACGAACATTCTGGGGGATAAGAGGATTGGAGAGAACTTCTTTAAAGGTAAGCTCCGCATTCTCATACATCTTTAGCATAAAAAAAGTTCTTGCTTTTTCAAGCTTGTTTCTAAGGTTGGCGGGTTCTAGCATCTCGACTCTTTCAAAAGCTGCAAGCGCCATATCATAGTTTCCAATTTCATACGCAGAGATACCAAACATAAAGTTCAAGTTTGCATCGGAAAGATTTACCATGTATAACTTTGAAAAAAGAGTGTATGAAGTTTTAAAATCTTTGGCTTTGTAAGCATTTGAAGCTTTAGTATAAATCTCTTTTTGTTCTAAGGCTAAAAGATGCAAAGGTACAACTAATACCATAGCAATAAATATTTTTTTCATATTTCCTCTTTATATAAAATATAAGTTTTATCCATTTATAATATTAGCTATTTAACGCTTAAATATCAAAATTTAATAGAAACAAAGCAAAAGATAACGATATTTTTGATATGTAAACATGAAAATGTGATAAAAATATTAGTTCTTTAATATAGTGAGTAAAACAGTTATTTTACAAGTTTAAAATTTAGCTATATCTTTTGCCGCCAAGTATCCGCTTGCCCAGGCAAAGGCAAAGTTGTAACCACCTCTACGTCCGACTACATCTAAGACTTCCCCGCAGAAGTAGAGGTTTTTCTGCTTTAGTGACTCAAAAGTTTTTGGGTTTATCTCTGTTGTATCTACTCCCCCACCTGCGACTTCCCCGTGTCTAAAACCATGTGTGTCGGTTACGTCAAAACGCCAGTTTAAGAGTTGATTTGCTATTTTTTTGGTGAGTTTTATGTTGATTTCATTATTACATGTAGAAGCTAAAATATCTAAATCTTCTAAAAGAGCTTGAGCGATTTTTAGCGGAACAAGCCCGCTTAAGATATCTAAAATAGTAAATTGAGGCATATTTTGAGCAAGAGAGCTTATGTGGAATGAGAGCTTTTGCGCATTAAAAGCGGGAAGCAGATTTATCGAGATGCTTACATGTGAATACTCCATCAAAGCAACACTCGCTCCTTGAGAGATGTCAAGTATCGCAAAACCAGAAGCACCATAGTCGCTAAAGAGGATATCTCCACTGCATGTAAGCTCTTTTTTGCTGTTTATAAAAAGTGTGACTTTACCATCAACTTTAGCTCCGCTCATCTTTTTTACGATTTTTGAATCAAGATGGAGTTGAACAAGAGAGGGATAGGTAGGGAATACATTGTGTCCAAAGAGCTTTGCAAACTCTAGTCCGTCACTGTTTCCACCTAGATGAGAAGCCGCTTGGGAGCCAGTTGCCACGACAACTGAGTCATATTCACTTAAGAATTTTTTAATATCAGTTATTTTTGTGTCCGTATGAAAATTTACACCTAGATTTTTAGCATAATTTATCAGCAAAGATGCAACGCTTTTTGCCTCATTACTTAGCGGATAAACACGCCCGTCATCTTTTACATCAAGCAAAAGCCCAATGCTATGGCAAAACTTCTCAAACTCCAAAAAGCCGAACTCTTTAAGTGCGAACTCAACAAAAGATGGGTTTTGAGAGAAATAGTCATTTGAGCTTAAATTTTTGTTTGTAATGTTACAACGCCCATTTCCAGAGACCAGAATCTTTTTAGCACATTTGGAATTTTGCTCAAAAATATCTATAAGTATATTTTCTTTGGCACAAAATATTGCACACAAAAGCCCAGATGCACCACCGCCGATAATCGCTACTTTTTTCATCTACAGTGTCACTATCTTTGCTCCAAAACCACCCATGTGTTGCGGAGCATCTTCAAATTTTTTGACTTTTGGATGAGCTTTTAAAAATTCCTTAACAGCATAAGAGAGTTTGCCGGTTCCGATGCCGTGATAGACTATTACTTCATCCCAACCGTTTATGAGTGCGTCTGAGATAAATTTGTCTAACACTTCGTTTGCTTCTTCGGCTCTCATGCCGTGAAGGTCGCATTTTAATCCTGCTCTTTTTTGGACTTGAAGATTTATGTCGGTTTTAGGTTTTTGCTTTATGAGTTGAGTATGTTTTAGTTGCGAAGTTTTTACTCTCACGCGCATCCCATCAACCTCTACAATCGCCTCATTTTTGTCTTTCATGGCGATGATTACGCCCTTTTTGCTGTGGTATTTTACATTATTACCCACTTTGAACTCTACATGTTGACTTACTTTCTCTTTTTTTTCTTGAGGAAGTTTTTTGTTTGCTTCATTCATTGCTCTGTGGATAGCTTGTGTGTCCCCTGCGCGAGCCGCCATCTTTGCTTCATCTATAGCAATTTTATAACTCTGTTTGAGTGCATTTTTTTCTCTTTGAAGCTCCTCAAAAATCTGAATTCTCTGCTCTTTTAAATCACGCTCTTTTGCTTCTAGCTCTTCTAGTTTTTCATCAACCTTTTTGTGCTTTTGCTTAAGCTCACGCTCTAATTGCGAGCCTCTCTCTATAAGCAGGTTTAGCTTTTCGCTGTTGTCGCCGTAGAGAGTTTTTGCTTCATTTACGATTTTATTAGAGATGCCATATCTGCTTGCAGTCTCAAAAGCGTAACTCTTGCCGATGATTCCTTGCATAAACTCATAAGTAGGGACTCTGTTTTGCTCATCATAAATAGCCGCCATAAGCTCAACATCATCACGGTCTGCCATCAAAGCCGCAAGACGCTTGTGGTGGGTTGTGACTACAATTTTTTGTCCGCGCAAAATTAACTCATCAAGTATCACTTTAAATAGTGCGGCAGCCTCATCACTGTCCGTTCCTAGCTCTATCTCATCTACTCCGACAAGCGCATCTTTTTGTTCAAATATTTTTGAGAACTGCTGCATACGTCCTGCAAATGTAGATATATCATTTTTAACATTTTGTGGGTCGTCGATAATCGCTAAGATATGTTTAAAGTTTCCGATATATGACTTGTGCTCGTTTAGCTTCATAGGTATGATATATTTTGCCATAAAAGCCGCACTTAAAATCGACTTTAAAAGCATCGTTTTTCCGCCGGCATTAACACCCGTAATCATTAAAATATTTTTCGAAAAGTCCACATGTATGGGCTTTGCATGATGTAGAGCAGGGTGGATAAAACCATCTAAGATGATTTTTGAATCCTTTTTTGATTTTACAAGTTGAAGGTCTTTACTTTTTGCAAAAAGGACCCTTGCTTGGTAGTTGTCAAACTTTGTAAACTCTTTATCCACGAAGTTTATAAAAGGCAGAAGTTCGGCAAATTTTGAGGAGAACTCTTTTGCGTAGGTGTAAAAAATCGCCTCGCGCTCCTCGTTTATGTAGCGAATCTGCTCCTTAGTTTTTAAAATAGTATCTGGCGAGACATAAAAACCGCCACTGCTACTTCTGCCAATAAGTGCACCTTTTAGCACATGATTGAAGCCGCCGCGAACCAAAAGACACTCCTCATCATTTACTAGATGTACTTGAGAGTCAATAAGATAGGGAGAGATTTTCTGACTAGAAGTGAGCCTCTTTAGCGAGGAGCTTATATTTGCTTTATGCTCTTTTACTCTTGCACCTAAACCAAAAAGATTTTCATCAAGATTCTCATCAAATTTCCCATCATGCGTAAAATATTTCTCAACTTCAAAAAATCTCGGCTCTATGACAAATCTATCCATCCACTCGCCGATAATCCCTTGGAGATTTTTGTTTTTAAAGTAGCGAAAGTAGCGCACGACTTTAATGATTTCAAAAAGCTGCTCAAACTGCAAGATGCCATGTTTTTTAAGATGAAGTTTTATATTTGTAAAATCACCGACTTTTGGGGGAGCTTTGAACTCTATAGCATCTAGTGCTTTGATATAGCGGTAGTGAAGTTCTTGATCACCTTGCATATAAAGAGCATCATCGCGTGAGAAAAATTGCTTGAACAGACCAATATGGTCGTTTAAGTCTAGTTGATTGATGAGTGTATCAATCCTTTGATTGTTATCTACTCGCATTTAGATGCACTAATCATCTGCCCATGGTATGGAGTATTCTCTTTACCTATGAAAGTGTATGTACCGATGCTAAGAGTAAAATTTTCTTTGTTTACCTCTACGCCTTCGCAAATAATTGTGCTATTTTGGTTAAACTTTAAAACAGCACCAAGCATCGCTTGAGTTTTTTCATCGTTATATTTATTGAATGCAATTGCAAATAAAACTATAGATAAAACCACTCCGGTTACTATTGCTTTTTGAGAACGGGTAAGTTCGGTAAAGTAGTGCAGGGCTAAAAAGAAAAGTCCTACTACTACGAGTCCAGCTATATATGCCACTATGCGGTTCCTCTTATCTGGTATGTTAAATCGCCGGCACTAAAACCTATGATGAGACCTTTATCTAGAGTTTTTAGCACCTCTTTGTCTTTCATAATTGTGATAGTATTGTTAGCTCGTATGACACTGTCTGCCATAATTAGATTATATCTTTTAAATTTTTCTTTAAAATCAATCTCTCTACTTGCTTCACCTGCAGACCAAACAGGCAGGATTATAAGCTCTTCTGCGCCCTCAAAACACTTTATGAACTCCTCTAGATTATCTATAGTTCGAGAGTATTTATGCGGCTGCCAGATTGCCGTAATCTTGTCAAAGCCCTTTAAAAGTGCATACTCTTTGACCGACTCAAAAGTAGCTTTAATCTCTGTTGGGTGGTGACCGTAATCGTCTATAATTACACTCTCCTTTTGAGATCCGACAATATCAAATCGTTTTTTTATACCCTTAAAAGAGAGTATTTTCTCTCGTATAAGTTCAATATCCATAGACTCTTTTGCCGCTAAAATAGCCAAAGAAGCATCAAGGGCTATATGCTTTCCAAATCCCCAAATATCAAAACTACCAAAATCTTTAAGAGAAAATCTAGTATGCGGCTCATCATCAATTAAAACAAACTCTATGCTCGTTATATCTTGGCTTGGGTAGAGCCAGATTGCGTCAACTTCGCCCACAAGTTTACTTAAAAATGGATCCTCAGCATTTAAAACACGGCAAGCGGCAGAGTTTATAAAGGTTTTATAAGAGTTGTAAAATAGCTCATAGTTGTAGTCGTAGTATTCCATGTGCTCAGGTTCTGCATTGATGACGATTGCGCAGTGTGGATTTGAGTTGACAAAACTGCCGTCGCTCTCATCGGCTTCAAAGAGCATAATGTCGCTTTTTGGGTTATATCGTACATTTGAGCCAAATGCCTTTGACTCTGCGCCTATTATTGCCGAACCTTCCATGATAGCTGTTAAAATGGCAGTTGTAGTGCTTTTGCCATGTGCGCCTGCAACGGAATAGACCTTTGAAGTGTTTAATATGCGAAGAAGTGCTTCTCGGCGTGCAAGGACTTCAATGCCTTTGGCTTTTGCTTCAATAATTTCAGGATTATCAGGACGGATGATAGCAGAGTGAATAACTAAGTCTTGATTTGTGATAGCAGAGGCATCATGGGGAACACTGACAATTATGCCTAGTTTACGGAGTTTTTGTGTAATTAACGTATCGGCTATATCCGAACCGCTTATTTCATGCCCTTGATAGCGCATATATTGCGCCAAACCTGATATTCCGATTCCGCCGATTCCGATAAAGTGGATTTTCATAGAGTTACTCCGCATCTATTTTAGAATTATCTAGCAATTTTTGTGCCTCATTATTAAAACAGCTTATATAAAATGTTCCCGCTTCTTGCGTCGCATCAATATCTGCTATATTTGAGAGAAAATCATCAAAAGATAGCCCTTCTTTGGATGCAATCCAGTGAAATTTAAGAGCTAAGGAGAACTTTTTGTCGTTGCTAAGTCCGCTTAAAACCTCAAAAAGAGCACTAGCATCAGATATTTTTCCTGCGCTGTAATGCTCTATCGCATACTCATACAGAGCTCTTAGCGTTGCAAAGTCCTGAACCTCGTTCATATCCATTACTCTGTGGGCTTCAAGCGTATTGGTTAGTTTCTCTAGTGCCAAATCAAGTATATTTATATAAAAATCTTGAAGCATGTTCTCATCAAAAGTGTCTTGTGCACGTTGTTCAAGCATATATAAAGAGGCTATATCAGAGTTTTGCTGTGCTTGGAACACCTCTGCTTTTAGTTTTTCTACTTTACTCATGATAGACACTCCTTTATTCTCTTTAGTGCATTTTTTGTTTTTTGAGGATCTTCAACAAGTGCAATTCGTATAAAATCTTTGCCGGGATTTAGACCGTTCTCATCGTCTCTAGCCAAATACTCTCCTGGTAAAACCTTTACGTTGTATTGGAGGTAGAGCTTTTTTGTAAACTCAAGTGCATTTGAAACTCTTAGCCAAATGTAAAAGGTAGCATCTGGAATCTCAACGCCTAAAATCTCATGTGCCGCTTCAAAGTTTTGCTTGTAAATTGCTCTTGCCTCTTCTACATGTTTCTCATCACTCCAAGCAGCTGCCGCCGCACTTTGAAGCGGAAGAGGGGAGGCGCAACCGAGATAAGTTCTGTAGTTTAAATACTCTTTTAAAATCTCTACATCGCCGGCAATAAAACCTGAGCGAAGTCCCGGAGCAGAGGAGCGTTTTGAGATGGAGTTTACGACTAAAATATTTTTAAACTCCCTGTTTCCTACAAGCAGAGATGCTTCAAGAAGTGAGGGAATTGTATTGCCTGTATATATTTCGCTGTAGCACTCATCGTTTAAAAGTACAAAATTATATTTAAGTGCAAGCTTAACCCACTCGCTAAGCTCCTCAAGAGTGAGTGTGGATGCCGTCGGATTGTTTGGAAAGTTTAAAATCACAAGATGACATGCAGATAATTTCTCTTCATCAAGTTCAGGTTTAAAACCGTTTTGCTGCGTAAGGTTGAGATAGATTGTTTTTGCTCTTGATGCAATTGCCGCACCCTCATATATCTGATAAAAAGGATTACTAAAGGCTATTGTCGGCTCTTTTTTATTGAAAAGAAAAAATTGAGGAAAGTTAAAAAGTATCTCTCTTGTTCCAAAAGTAGGAATAATCTGCTCGTTGTTAAGCTCGACGCCGAATCTTTTTGCGACAAAGTCTATTTGAGCTTTTCTTAAACTCTCTTCCCCTGCTGTTTTAGGGTATTTTTTAAGAAGATCTGTATTTTGACAAAGGGCTTTTTGTATAAAAGCGGGAGTTTCAAATTGCGGTTCGCCTATGGTTAAAACAGAAGGTTCATACTCTTTATTTGGGGTAATGTCTTGAAGTAAATTGTTTAGTTTTTCAAATGGATATAGTTCAAATTTCATAATTTTTAGCACCTCTTATAATAGGTGCAATTATATCCAAAATCTATAAAAACACAGACTCCAATGTTATGCTTTTGGAAGAGTGAATTTTTGAGTTACCAATTCGCCCTCGGCATTAAAAAAAAGATAATACAGTAACTCTTTTTTAACACTCAATCCTGCTAGATATCTAAGCGCTATATTTGCTTGAAATGAGGCGATGTGCATAACTATCGGAGCGGTAATTCCTGCCGGGGTTTTAGATGTAATCTTAAAAGCATCTCTAAAAGATGACTCTTTAATAAAACAGACTTGCCCATGAAATGCTTCAACGCTTCCATATACCCAAGGTAGATTTTTGTTTTTGCAGTAGTCGTCAATCTCTGCTCGCGTAGGTAGATTGTCTGTCGCATCAATAATCAAATCAACATAGATATCTTTTTCACACCACTCTTGAAATCTGCACTCATGCGCAACGGCCTTGACAAAAGGGCATCTCTTCTCAACAAGTAGCGCATTAATAGCAGCTTTGTTTTTGCCCTCATCGCCAATTTTAAAGGCTATTTGTCTATGTATATTGTGCGTGGATACTTCATCAAAGTCAATAATGTGAATCTCGCCTATACCGCTTGAACCAAGCGCAAATGCCAAAGAACTTCCAAGCCCTCCTGCGCCGATTATTGCTATCTTTTTATCTTGTAAAGAGAGTTGCGTCTCCTCTCCCCAAAGTTGTACTTGACGGTGAAAATAGCTCATCATAAGCTGCTCCTTTTATGTATCATATCTTTAAAACCCCAAAATTTCCTAGCAGCAACAACTTCAGAGTGATGCATGTCAACAATCATCAACTCCTCTTTATTTCCCAGATGCTCAAGAAGCTCTCCGTTTGCAGAAGCAAGAAGCGAATCCCCGTAAAAATGCCAGGTTGACTCTTTGTCGCTATATTCGCCAATCCTATTGGCTCTTAAAATATAGCAGTTTTGTGTAAACGCACGGGAGAGTATAAGTGCTTTCCATCTTTGGTAAGAGTCAAAAGTTGAAACGCCTGGCAGCAAAATACAGTCAATATTTTTACAAGCTAATTCGTTAAATATCGCATCAAAATGAAGCTCAAAGCCGCTCATGACTGCAAATTTAAATCCGTCTATTTTAAATATCAAGGGAGTTTGTATCTCCTGAGGTTCGTTTGCGAAAAATTTCTCTTCATTCCAGTGCGGATAGTTTATAAGAAGCTGTTGTTGATAATAAGAGGTAGAGGAGGGAGCAAACTTTGCAATGGTTTTATAAATTTTACCCTTCTTAACGATAGCAAGAGGAGCGATAATGGTAAGATTATAGGTAGAAGCTAGCTCTCTTAAAACTTTTATCTGATGCTGTGAGTGCTCTTTTATCATGCCCGAGGATAAATTTTGAAGCTCTTTAAAAAACGGGTTTAGTATATATTCGCCCAAAAGTAAAACCTTTACCCCTTGTTTAGAAGCGATACGAATATAGTTGTAGAGTTTTGTTGAGCTTATTCCCTGTGCGCTAAGCTGAAGTACGGCGGCTCGCACTACTCTGCCTTTATCTCGGTAATTTTAATCTCTGCCTCTTCGAGTATTTTTTGTGCCTCTGCTAATTCACTCATCCCCTTCTCATACGCTTTTACGCTGTCTGAGAGAGTAATATCAGGGTTCATCAAAGTTTCTAAAATCTTCTTAGCATTTTGTAGTTTTAACTCAAAACCTTCGGTTTCTTTAGTAAAATCCTCTTTAGCCATTTAACGCCTCCTCTATATATTTTTCAAATTTCTCAACCTCTACCAAGAAGGAGTCATGCCCATAATTACTCTCTACATCAAGATAGTGATGATTTTTATATCCTATTTTACTCAAGGTATCGCTAATCTCTTTCATCTCATAGCTTCTAAAGAGCAGGTCATTACTAAAGCTGATTAGATGCAGCTGGGTGTTTACTTTTTGCAGAGCCTCGCCTAGGGAATCAAATCCGCGTGAGAGATCATAAATATTTATCGCTTTTGTAATGTATAGATAAGATAACGGGTCAAACCACTTTGTAAAATTATATCCGTTATATTCTAAAAATAGCTCCACTTGAAACTTTCCAAATAACTCGTAAAGTCCGTCCGTGCTTTTATACTCTCTGCCAAATTTGCTCTGCATCGACTCAGGCGAGAGAAAGCTGATATGTCCTGCCATTCTTCCCACAGCCATACCGGATAATCCGCTTTTTGTAACATCTTCTTGCTCATAGTATCCGCCCTTAAAATCAGGGTCTTTTAGTATTGCCTCTTGCGCTATTTTATTAAAGGCAATTGCCCATGGCTGCGTTGCGTGTGTTGATGCCAAAGATATGATTTTTGATGCAAAATCAGGGTAGTGAATGGCAAAGTGAAGAGCCTGCATCCCACCCATAGAGCCGCCGATAATCGCATGAACGCTATGAATGCCAAGTTTGTCAAAAAGAATTCTTTGAGCTTTGACCATATCTTTTATGGTAATAACCGGAAACTTGTAGCGGTATGGATTTTGATGCGGATGTTGCAAACTCATGGGACCTGTGGAGCCAAAACAGCTGCCAATAACATTTGTGCAAATTACAAAATATTTATCGGTATCAACTGCTTTTTTAGAGCCTATGAGATTGTCCCACCAGCCGGGTTTCTTGTCATTTTCATAAGTTCCCGCACAGTGATGAGAACCTGTAAGCGCATGGCAGATAACGACAACGTTGCTTTTGTCCTCGTTAAGAGTGCCGTATGTCTCATATGTGATGTCATAAGGCTCTAAAATACGCCCGCTCTCAAGATAAAGCGGGTTTGTAAAATGCTCAGTATAAGTTTTTAAGTTCAGTGACAAACTTACGCCTCAAGCGCTTGTTTCATATCCGCTATTAGGTCCGCTGCGCTCTCTAAGCCGCATGATATTCGGATAAGTCCTGAAGGAACACCGCATGCTGCTAGCTCTTGCTCATTTAACTGCTGATGAGTTGTTGAAGCGGGATGCGTGATGATTGATTTTGAATCCCCGATATTGACAACAATAGAGTAGAGTTTTGTTGCGTTGAGTATTTTTGCTGCTTCTTCAAAGGATGCAACCTCAAAACTTAAAAGTCCGCTACACGCTCCATCTTGAAAATATTTTTGAGCATTTGCGTAGTTAGAGTTGCTTTTTAATCCTGGGTAGTTCACTTTTTTTACTTTTGGATGTGACTCTAAAAATTCTGCAAGAGCAAGAGCATTTTTAGAGTGTTCACGCATGCGAAGTGAGAGTGTCTCCATACCTTGGATAAAGAGCCAAGAGTTAAATGGGGATAAAACGGCACCTAAATCTCTACAAAGAGATAGTCTTGCTCTAAGAGAGTATGGCGGTAGGTTAGCATCAACATAAACCAGACCATGATAAGATGCATCAGGCTTGTTAAAGTGTTCATAGCGAGGATTTGAGCGAAGTTTTTCAACTAACTCTTCTCTCTCAACCATGATTCCACCGATTGCAAGACCTTGTCCTGTCGTGTATTTTGAAGCGCTATGAACGGTTATATCAGCGCCATGCTCAAAGGGGCGGCAGAGTATAGGAGTTGCTACCGTATTGTCCACTACAGAAAGAATGCCGTGTTTGTTGGCTATTGCAGTAATTGCTTCAATATCTGCTACATCTATACTTGGATTTGTAAGGGACTCAAAGAAGATAATTTTTGTTTTCTCATCTATTAGTTTCTCAAGCGCAGCAGTGTCATGTACATCAAAGTATCTAGCTTCTATGCCAAATCTTTTAAGCGTGTGCGTATTGAGTGTTAAACTTCCGCCGTAGAGTTGTTTCGCGCAGACAATATTGTCTCCTGCTTCAGCAGCATTTGCAATAGCAAAAAAAATTGCACTCATTCCGCTAGAAGTGGCAATTGCAGCTGCTCCGCCCTCAAGAGAGGCAAATCTTTTTTCAAAAATATCAGTTGTTGGATTATTTAAGCGAGTGTAAATATAGCCGAGTTCTTTTAGTGAAAACAGGTTTGAAGCATGCTGGGCATCTTTAAACTCATAAGCTGTTGTCTGATAGATAGGAACAGCCATAGCTCCCTCAGACCCTTTTTCGTAACCAACATGAAGTGCTTTAGTCTGTATATCCATTTGTAAGTATCCCCTAGTTAAAAATAATTACTAGTATTTTATCTTAAATGGTTTAATATTAGTTTTAGAAGCGCAGAGTTTATCTTTTTAGGCTCTTTACCCACTCTTGCATGATTGTATTTAACTCCTCCTTTGGAGTTTCCATAAAATCTATGACAATTTTATCTTTAAACTCGCAAATACCAATGCTTCTAGGTCTGACTGCTAAGATTTTTGTAGCAGGAATTGCTTGTCCAAAGCAAAAAACAACATTTTGTGCATCAAGCAAACCATCCATAATAGGACCATTTAGCTTCTTTGTGTGTGAGTAGTGGTCAAAAACCGCAATAAACTCTGCAACAGGGTGGTTTTTAATTTTTTCTTTAAAATACTCTACCGCTTCTTTCGCACTTGAGATTGTAATCTCACTTTTTAGCAACTCTAAACTATAAACTGGATATTTTTCCATAAAAATACTTTTTTTCACTTTTTTATTCCTTGATACAAATTTCTTCTTTTTTAATATGTAACACTGTCTGATAGATTACTATCGATACGATAAGAGTTACGACTGCTATCATGACGTAAGATAGAAGTAACGAAAATATGGAGTTGTTTTGGCTATACATAAGCATTGCACTAATTGCCATGGCTGCTAGAGGGAACACAAAAGCCCACCAAGAGATAAAGAACTTTATTTTTATAAAATTTTTGTACATAAAAGCAACTAAAAGAGTAAAAAATAGAGCCAAATTAAATAACACAAGAGCGAAAGTATCTATTACGCCAAACATCTTAAAGTACGAGATAAAGCCTACTGCGGGGGGTGCTATCAATATAAAAAGGGTGGGCATAAATTTCACAACCATCTGATTATGAAATATAATTCTGTTAAGAATTACAGTAAATATAATTATCCAAAAAAACATTCCAACGCTAAAGAAGTAAAGAAGCAAGCTTAGGTTTGCAAAACCGACACCTGCAGCTGGAATCAAAACATTTCCGACTATCGGGATAAACCATGCAGGGTTAGAGTGCTCAATCTGCTGATTTTCATTAATCCAAAAAACGACAATACGCATGGTAAGATAAAAATGAAGCAGAGTCCCGGGATACCAAAAAATGGCACTTATAAGCGGATAATTTTCCTTGAAGATTATTGCTAGCATCAGCATAGATATAGAGATTGCTGCAAAAAAGTTTATCCGAACGGGATGAGAAAGCTCACTTATTACGGCTGTTTTGTATTTAAAAAATTTATATATGTATATCAATGAAACCAGAACGAAAATAGCAGTGGTAATATACATTAGTGCTTCTGCGATTATGTGAGGAAAACCGAGCCAAAGAGCTGCTTTTTGGTACGTAATAGTTAATCCGCTTAGTCCCATAACTACAGTGTACATCATAATAGGAAAAAATTTTAATCTATTTTTTTCTTCAATAACTTCCATCTAAAGCCTTTTATTATTAATTATAATTATAATTTATATAAATTTTACTATATTTTTCTATAAATGTCAATAAGATAATAAAAAATATTCAAGAATATAAGTATTACTTAAAAATATTCAAAATCAACCGATTTAGCTTTAAATAATTAAGAAAGGAGAAAGAGATATGAAGATAAATCAATCAGATGTTTCACTATTCTCCATATATCAAAAAAGCAGTAAAATTGAAGAGAGTGAGCAGTTACATATTTGGAACGATAAAGAGGATGCGCTAAAGCTCCTAAGAAGCGGTGATCGGCTTGAACTTTCTGATAAATTTAAAAATACTAATCAAAATATTGATAAAACAAATGTACAAGAGAGGGCTCCTGAAGCGCAAATGGATTCAAAGTTAATGTCCATTATACGTGCTCTTGAAGCTTTGATAGGTAGAAAGATTAATATATCTTTATATTCTCAAGAGAACTCTTCAAGTAAAGCAGGGATTGCAGGTTCTCAAGCCGCAGAAGCAAACGAACCCCAAAGAGAAGGCTGGGGAGTGGAGTATAGCTACAGCCGCAGCGAAGTTCATAGTGAGGAGCTTAAATTTTCTGCACAAGGAAGCGTGAGTACAAAAGAGGGTGCAAATATTGATTTTAAAGTGGCATTTAGTATGAACAGAAGCAGTGCTACACATGAGAGTATCTCTTTTAAAGCAGGGGACGCTTTGATTGACCCGCTTGTGCTTAATTTCGGCGGCGATATTATAACCATGAGTGATATAAAACACACATTTGACCTTAATCTTGATGGTAAGAATGATACCTTCTCTTTTGTAGGAAGCGGTAGCGGTTTTTTAGCTCTTGATAAAAATAGTAATGGCAAAATAGATGATGGAAGCGAACTTTTTGGACCTACTCTAGGAGATGGTTTTAAAGAACTTGCTGCTTATGATGAAGACAATAATATGTGGATAGATGAGAGCGATGCTATTTTTGAAAAATTGTTGATTTGGACAAAAGATGAAAACGGCAAGGAGGAGCTTTTTAGACTAAAAGATAAAAATGTAGGTGCACTCTATCTTAATTCTGTGCTCGGCAGTTTTGATCTTAAAGATACTCAAAACAATTTGGTTGCAAAAATTCGTGAGAGTTCAATATATTTGAAAGAAAACTATGAAGTAGGGGTGCTGCAAGAAGTGGATTTAAGAGTATAGATTATATGTTTTGCTCTTTGTCATCATAGATAACTGCTGTTCCTGCAAGAAGATCATGCAGACCTCTTTTATCTTCTCTAAAGGCAACCATAAAAAAACCGATTAAAAAAGTAAATGTAGATGCTAAGTAGCCTAGTGAGCGGGTAATAGCCTGTTTATTATCTATTTCGCCAAAAGTTATTGCATCAACTATTTTAACATGCATAAACTTTTTTCCCGGAGTTGCTCCTTGGAATTTTTTCCAAAAAAGTAATGTTACAAGCAGAACAAGGAGTTCAAAAAGAAGTTCCCATTTAAGAGATTTTGGCGGTTGGTTTGAGAGTGCCATTTGGGCATTTCCACTCATCGCATAGGTAATATTTTGTTGAAATTGTGAGAAGTCAAACCAGTTGCCATCACTTAAAAAATAGATGATTATTCCAACTGGCAGAGCTAAAAAAAGAGTATCAAAAAACGATGCAAAAAAACGAACCCAAAAACCCGCATATCTTACTTCACTCATGAACTCTCCTTTAGTGTTATATATGGTAATTAGGAGCCTCTTGTGTAATGATAACATCGTGAACATGGCTCTCTTTTAGCCCCGCGCTTGTTATCTCTACAAACTCTGCTTTATCCCAGAAAGCCTCAATGCTCTCGCTACCGCAATAACCCATAGATGAACGAAGTCCGCCCATCATCTGATGAACTATCCCGGCAATCGGACCTCTAAATGGAACGCGTCCCTCAATGCCCTCAGGAACAAGCTTATCCGCTGCTGTTCCCTCTTGAAAATATCTATCAGTTGAACCTGTTTGCATAGCGCCGATACTTCCCATACCACGGTATGATTTATATTGACGACCTTGAAACATGATAGTGTCTCCCGGAGATTCTTCCGTTCCAGCTAAAAGTGAACCCGCCATGATGCAGCTAGCACCGACTGCTAAAGCTTTCGCAATATCGCCTGAATATTTAATACCGCCGTCTGCGATAACAGGAACACCATGTTTACGCGCTGCATCTGCACACTCTGCAATGGCGGAGATTTGAGGAACTCCCACGCCTGCAATTATGCGTGTCGTACAGATAGAGCCCGGTCCGATTCCAACTTTCACTCCATCAGCTCCAGCTTCAATAAGTGCTTCAACAGCTTCAGCAGTTGCAATGTTTCCGGCAATTACGTCAACTTCCATCATCTCTTTGATTTTTCTAACGGTATCTAAAATACCTCTTGAATGCCCATGAGCAGAGTCTAAAACTAAAACATCAACACCTGCATCAACTAAAGCTTTTGCACGATCAAGCTGCCCCACACCGATAGCGGCACCTACGATAAGTCTGCCAAAAGCATCTTTATTTGAGTTTGGATACTCTATGCGTTTTTTGATATCTTTGATAGTGACTAAACCTTTTAAAAATCCATCATCATCTATAATAGGAAGTTTTTCAATCTTATTTTGATGCATAATATCAGCCGCATCATCTAAAGAAATCCCTTTTTTCGCTGTTATAAGAGGCATTTTAGTCATAACTTCATCAGCACGTTTGCTCATATCTTTTTGAAATCTCATATCACGGTTTGTGAGGATTCCAAGAAGTTTGTTATGTGCATCAATAACAGGAACGCCAGAGATTTTAAACTCTTCCATAAGCGCGCTAGTTTCTGCTAAAGTAGCTTCAGGAAGAACATAAATAGGATCAATAATTACACCGCTTTCACTCTTTTTAACTTTTCTTACCTGCTTGCACTGCGTCTCGATATCCATGTTTTTATGGATAATCCCGATTCCGCCAAGCCTTGCCATAGCAATAGCTGCTCTATATTCTGTAACAGTGTCCATTGCAGCTGAAACCAAAGGAATTTCTAGTGAGATATTACGGGTTAATTTACTTTTAAGAGAGACCTCTTTAGGCAATACTTCTGAGTATTGAGGTACAAGTAGTACATCTTCAAACGTTAGGGCGCGTTTACGAATTTTCATGGGGTGATCCTTTTAAAGGGTAAGAATTATTTATGTTGCTATAAAATTCTATGAATTATAACTTTTTTGTTGTTAAAAAAAGGTAAAGTGACTTTTTAATTAACTTTTATTGCCAATTAAAATCTAAAATCAAACACTAAATAAAGCTCAAAAGACGAAGAATATTCTATTAAATATTTAGTAATTATTATTAATTAAGCATTAAGTGCTAACAGCATATAATATTTTTGATAGTTATTATCAACACTATTACAAAAAGGAGATAACAAGATGTCAAAAATTGGACTTTTTTATGCCAGTTCAACCGGCAATACAGAATCAGTAGCAAAAAAAATTAAAGAGATGATGAGAGGAGTTCAAATAGACCTTATAGATGTCAGTCATTGCAGTGCTGATGCTATGAATCAGTATGATTTTATAATCATTGGAGCTTCTACTTGGGGAGGCGGCGACTTACAAGATGATTGGGATAGCTACTTTGTCAATCTTGAAAAAACAGATTTCTCTACAAAGACAGTGGCTCTTTTTGGATTAGGTGATCAAGAGGAGTATAACGACAATTATTTAGATGCTATGGGAACTATATATGAACAAATAGTCAAAAATGGCGCTAAAGTTGTAGGTTCATGGCCAACAGACGGTTATGAGCATGATGAGTCAACTGCCATAAGAGATGGAGAGTTTGTTGGTTTAGCGCTTGATGAAGATAATCAAGAGGAACTTACAGATGGTCGTTTAACAAAATGGATAGCGCAGATTTCTCCATACTTTATAAAATAAGAGTATATTTTTTATCTGGAGTTTGGGTTTTTGACTTTAACTAGAGGCTTGCTTTTAAGCCTCTAATATAAGCTTAATTCATTTTTCCTATAGCGCAAGAGATAAAACTTTTGGCTTTTAGCCCACCTTTTGTCAAAACGCCCAAATCTTCATCCTCCATAGGATAACCGAGAGATCTCATTTTTTTGCGAAAATTTAGCTCGGTTTTTTCATCTTTTATATCTAGTGTTACAACTCTTGGTTCTTTGTTTAAATCAACATCAACTTCACCAAATTCATCTTTTAGTGACTCCCTGATGGTGTTTGCACATCCGCCGCATTTAATATTTAGTGCCTTAAAACTTTTTTTCATAATAACTCTCCTAGAGATGCTTTTTTAAAACCTATTAATTATTATACCCTATCTCTTTTTCTAAGCTAAGGGCACCGTCAAAAAGAGTTTGCTCCTCATAAGCATTTGCGATAAGTTGAAGACCTATAGGCATATTATCACGGCTTTTTGCAACAGGAATAGAGATAGCAGGAAGTCCGGCAAGATTTACGCTTATGGTGTAGAGATCACTTAGATACATCTCCATTGGAGTTGAGAGTTCTCCAAATTTATTTGCAGTTGTCGGTGCAACGGGGGAGAGGATTAAGTCCACCTCTTGAAATATTTTTGAGTATTGATCTTTTATAAGGTGTCTTGTTTTTTGCGCTTTTACATAGTAAGCTTCATAATATCCGCTTGAGAGTACAAAGTTGCCAAGTAAAATACGGCGTTTAACTTCATCTCCAAAACCTTGACTTCTTGTCTGAACAAAAGTATCGTTTAAATCTTTTCCGACAACCCTGTTTCCATAGCGGATTCCGTCATAGCGAGCTAAGTTTGTCGTAGCTTCTGCCGTCGCTGTAATATAGTAAGCAGAGATGTCAAATTTTGCGTCCATTAATTCACGCTCAACTATCTCATGACCCGCATTTTTAAGTGCAGCAATAGCTAAATCATACGCTTTTTTTACATCTTCATTTGCATTTTGGATATGTTTTGGCAAAACTGCAATTTTTAGTTTGCGATTTGAATTTAGCTTGTCACAGACTTTGTCGTTTTTATGTGCACTTGTGGAATCTTTTTCGTCATGTCCACTGATTATGTCATACAAAATAGCCGCATCTTCAACATTTTGCGTCATCGGCCCTATTTGATCAAGA
>Ga0265293_10003198_pt1 | contig 30875 bp, 26 predicted proteins | sample Munlanlewell138R_FD_192505 | JGI IMG/M metagenome (GOLD analysis project Ga0265293, IMG submission 192505) | Leachate microbial communities from a municipal landfill in Southern Ontario, Canada - Leachate well 138R | ecosystem: Engineered > Solid waste > Landfill > Unclassified | place: Canada... | reverse complement strand
AACCCCAACGCCAACGTGACGGGTCCGGGCGGTGCCTGTGGCTCTTATGGTGCCGCCTCCATCGATGGATGCGACCTCTCGGCCCCCGAAGGCTGGCAGCCCCTCACCATGGGCTCCGACGGCTACTGCACGTTCCCGAGCCAAAAATGGAACGCTGTAGAAGGCACTCAGTGGGGCGCCCAAATCTCTTTTTTCAACACTGGCCTGACGAGCAACCCCAAGACCTGCACCAACGCCTCCAGCAAGCAGGGCGTCCGCGTGTGCGTCCAAGGCGAAATCAAAAACGCCTTCCCCAAGACGCGCTACGTGGCCACCGGCACCTACGACATCACCGACACCACCCGCAATCCCACCGAGGTGCAAAACGTGGCCTGGGTCTACCTGATCACCGACTACACCGCCAAAACCAGCGACCACAACGCCGGCCACTGCACCGACGACAACTGCGCGCACCCCTTCTACCAACTGGAGACCAAGCCCGGTGCGGAGACCTGCAAAGACATCAAGTGGTCCGACTTCCAGTTCCCCTACTGGTGGGGTGATGCCAACGTCGGCTTCATTATGCCCGAGGTCTGCGCGCAAGGCGGCCAAGTGCCCCCGGCCGACGTTTGCCAGAGCGGCGAAGACTACGACCCCCTCACCGAAGAGCGCCTGGCCAAGTGGCACGCCTGCAGCGCCATGGCCGACAAAATTATCTTCATCGGCGTAACTGCCGTGGATGACATCGGCTCCGAGCCAGTAGAAACCGTGAACCTCAAGGCCAAGGTCTCCTACTTCTAAACCCATCCCCGCACACCACCCCCGGGCGGCCGCCAGCTCGCGCGGCTGCCCCGCTTCCACCATCCATGTTTCGTTTTTCTATCGTCGGTGACTGCGCCGCAAGCCAAGCCCCGCCACCAGGGACTCACCCACCAGGGCGAGCAACGCCACGATGAGCAACCAAGGCCATACGGGCAATTTCCCAGCGGTCAGCGTGTACAACTCGCTCGCGTCTCCATCTACCCGCGCCGCCAACTCGCTGGGCCGCAGGTCCGATTCCGCGCGCGCCACATTGATGACAAACTCCATGCCGGGCAATTCGGCCAGCGCCCCTTGTCCGGCCATCTGTCCCCAAACGCGGTACACGCCCGGGGTCTCGGTTTTGTCAAAGGCGACATGCGAGCGATGGCCCAGGTCCTTGGCGGTGAACACGGTTTTTGAATCGTCGGGGTGCAGCACCACCAAGCGCTGCATCTGCTCGTTGACCTCGAGGCGCACCGACTGCCCGGCATCGCTCATTCGGGCGTGCGGGTCATCTGCCGACACCTGGGCCAAACTGCGGGCGATGCCCTGCACCAGCAACAAAAACCCCGGGCGAATGGGCAAGTCGCTCCAGGCCCGGTTGAGGGTCGTACCCAACAACATGACGCGCCCCTGCCCCAAGCTGTGCTCCAACAACAAGGGGACGCCGTCGGAGAGCGAGATGATTACCTGCCGCGCCAGATTGGGATTGGGCTCTACCAACAAGTGCGAGACGATGCGCACATCCTCCAGACCAGTGGTCGCGTCCTGCAGGTGGCGAAACACCGCGTGTTCGCGATCAATGTGGCCAATGCGATAGGGGCGCCGCCGCTGCTCGCCCTTGCGGATGGCGTGGATCCGCCCCGGCAACAGCGCACCCAAATCGTCGAAGGAGCGCTGCGCAGCGCTGGGCGAAATGAACACCCCGCCGCCTGCCTGCGCATAATCGGTCAGCCGCGTGACAAGGGACGCGGGCGGGCGATTGGCCCCCACCATCATCACGGCATCAAAGCCCGAAAACGACACCTCCCCGGCACCGGCCACATCCGACATGGCCACTTGGATGGGCTGCGCCGCTGGCAGGGGCGTGCCCAAGGCCTTCATTAAATAAAAAGCCTCGTCCTCCCAGCTATCCGGGCGCACGTCACCATTGATGACATAGAGCTGCAGCGCGCGTTGCACGCGGAACGACACATAGCGCGCATTGTCGGTGGAGAGCCCATCCCGCGGAATCACCACAGCGCCGCGGTACACCCCTTCCTGGGCAAAGCGATGGTGAAACACCTTCTGCACTTGGGCGTCCGCCGGTATGTCCACCGTCCCCTTGGCCGACTCGCGGCCGTCTAAAAACAGCGTGACCTCGAGGTTTTCAATCGGCGCGCTCCCGTGGTTGATCAAGGTCGCGGTGATCCACACCTCCAGCGGGTCATCGGTGCCTGCCGGAGACACCCGCAGATCCGCCACCGAGACGTTTTGCGGCGGCTCAGGCGGCGCGGCCTGGCGGATGCGCAGTTGGATGTGCGACGCGTCTCCAACGAGCTGGGGCTCTTCGATGCCGCACATATCGGTGAGCAGCAAAATCTCCTTTTGGGGTGCCCGCGATGTCTGTAGGAGTTGCATGGCTTTGCGCATGGCGGCATCCAAATCGTTGGCGCGATAGGTGGGTGCAAAGGGGGTCAGCGAGCGGATCACCGACTCCACATCATGGGTCAATTTTTCTTGCAGCGCCCGTGGCGGGCGTCCCATGCGCACCACCGCGACCTTGTCTCCCGAACGCAAACGTCGCAACTCGGCCTCGGCCATGCGCAAGATTTCGCGAAACGCCGTTTGCCCATCGGGCATCGCTTGGGCCGTCGACGCCGAGTCATCGATGATGATCACTTGGGCCAACGACGCTCCGCTGCGTACACCGCCCTTGCGGTACACCGTGAGCGAAGGCCGCGTCATGGCCAACACCAAGGCCAGCACCGCCAACAGACGCAACGCGAGCAGGAGCACTTGGCGCAATCGCAGGTGCGCGTGGCGACGCCGGACAATTTGCTGCAGCAACACCACCGTCGGAAAGGTGACGACCCGCTGTTTTTGTTTGCGCAGGTGAAACCACGCCACGATGAACAAGGCACCGAGCGCCGCAAACATCCACGGGGCTTCAAAGGTCATGAGACAACACGGGCACTGGCGCGCCGGGACTTGAGCTCGCTCAGCACGCGCTGGGGCGGCACGTTGGACACCGCATGCACCACGTCGATTTGTGCGCGGCCGAACACTCCGTCGATGCGCGCTATCTCGCCTTGCACAGCGCGGCGATAGTCTTCGCGCACCAAGGCCGGATCCGAAAAGACCGCGCGCCCCGTCTCCATGTCCCGAAAGAGCGCGGCGCTGCGATGGGGCAAATCGATTTCATCCGGTGACAGCACGTGAAAGACAACGACATCGTGACCCCGGGCACTCAAACTGGCCAGGGCCACCTCATCGGCCTCTGTCATGGACCACAGATCGCTCGCCACCACCACCATGCTGCGCTGGCGCAGTTGCTCGGCGGCAAATACAAACGCCTGGGCATAGTTCGTGTGTCCGGTCTCTTGCGGGTGCACCGCAGCCATCTGCCCAAACAAGGCGGCCATGTGGCGGGGGTGTTGGCGGGGCGCGAGATAGACATCTGGGCCATCGGCAAACGCGAGCAGCCCCACCGCATCTCCTTGGCGCAACAAAATTTGCCCCACTGCACCGAGCAACAAACGCGCATAGGCGAACTTCGACTTCTCGGCGCGACTCCCCGCGTAGTTCATGGAAGGCGACGCATCGAGCAAGAGCAAGCTGTTGAGCACCACTTCGCGCTCCCGCGCTTTGACGTACATCTTGTCGCTCCGCGCCAGGGCCTTCCAGTCGAGGTGGCGCAGATCATCGCCGGGAAAATAGCGCGTGTACTCGGCGAACTCCACCGAGGCGCCGCGGTGCAGCGCGGCGTGACGCCCCCCCAAGAAACCTTCGACCACCCGGCGCACCTCCAATGTCAGCAAGGCCACTGCCGCCTCGTCCTCTGGCAAGAACGCGTCTCCCCCAGCGGTGTCGCGAAAGCTCATGGTGTGTGTCGGGCGATCAAGTGCGCAATGATCGCATCTGGTTTGATCCCGCGGGCCTCGGCCTCGAAGCTCAGCACCAGGCGATGGCGCATAATGGCCGGCAACAGCGCCAGCACATCTTCGCGTTCGGCCGCCATGCGACCGTGCAACACCGCCCGCGCCTTGGCCGCCAGCACCAACATTTGCGCGGTGCGTGGACCGGCACCCCAGGCCACGCTTTGCCGCACCATCTCCGGCGCATCGGGGGCATCGGGTCGCGAACCCCGCACCAGCTCCACCGCCATCTGCACGACATGCGCTGCAACGGGCACCCGCGGAATAAAGCGCTGCAGCAGTTGCATGTCTTTTTCGGTGAGCAGGCGGGTGACGGAGGTGGGCGAACCGCTGGTCGTGCGCTTCACAATTTCGACCTCCTCATCAAGGCTCGGATACCCCACATCGATTTGCATCATAAAGCGATCGCGCTGGGCTTCGGGCAGCGGGTAGGTGCCGGTTTGCTCAATGGGGTTTTGCGTGGCGAACACGATGAAGGGGTTGGGCAGCTCCCATGTTTTCCCTCCCGCGGTGACCACGCCCTCGGCCATGGCCTGCAGGAGGGCGGCTTGGGTCTTGGGCGGCGTGCGGTTGATTTCATCTGCCAGCAGCAAGTGGCAAAACACCGGCCCTTTTAAAAAACGAAAGCGCCGTCCCTCGGGCGTGTCATCTAAGACATCGGTGCCGGTGATGTCGGCGGGCATGAGGTCGGGGGTAAATTGAATGCGCCCGAAACTCAGGTGCAGCACTTCGGACAAGGTGCGCACCAAGAGGGTCTTGGCCAATCCCGGCACCCCCACCAGCAGCGCGTGGCCCCCGGCCAAGAGCGCCACCAACATATGCTCCACCACTTCTTTTTGGCCGACGATGCGCCCGTCTATTTCTTTTTCGATTGCAGCGCGCAACTGCACCACTTGGGCGACCACTTGGCGTTCTTCGGTGTGTTCTGTCAATTGCAGCATTTCGTCCTTCCGTCCTATGGCTTGGGACAGTGCGCGCGAGACCTCGTCGCGCTACCCGCACATCCGCTCATCCCTCTTGCAATCCCTCTTTAAAAATCTCCTGCAACACCACCGTTGCATAGCATCCCGAAGGCAGATCGAAGGCCACCTCAATAAAGGGCCCGTGCGCATCGTCGCCCTCTTGCGCCGCGCAACGCTGCGGAAAAAAGCGCAACGGACGCCGCCCGCCCGCACACTGAAAGGGACCCGAGGTCGGAAAATCGTCGATGGTCAATCCCGCTTCGGCGAGCAGGGAGGCCTCCAGCTCACCGGGGCGCCCCGACGCCATCTTCATGCGCGCGCCGTACATGGGGCCCGAGGGCGAGATATCCCCCGACTGCGCCCGCGCCGCCTCCGCTGCGGCGTCCTCCACCGAGAACACCACGCCCTTGTCGTGCTTCCAGGCCACGTCCCCCACTTCGACTTTGTCTAGCCCGTCGATGCGGTGCGCCACGACGCGGTTGAACAGGTGCGACTGAAACGCCGACACGAACAGCCCCAGCAGGCGCTTGTTCAGCGTCAACAGGGCCCGCCGGGGATCGTCAGGGGTCCGCGCCATGGCCCGGCACAACGCCGCCGCATCGCCCATACCACGCGGCCAGGCCGACGCCGCCTCGCGATACTTCCCCTGCGAAAACAACCCCCGCGCCGCACGCGCCGCTTCGCCATCTCGTTCATCCGGACGCCCGGCCATCACGGCCACAGCGGTGTGGAAGTCGTTGCGGAGAATGGCCTCTCCCACCTGCCATGTGTCGTGACGGTGGCCAAAGCGCTGTGCGCCAAAATAATTGGGACAACCCGAGGCCGCCAACGCATTGAGCACCGCCTGCACCGCGGGCAACGCCGACACCTCGACATCGCGCAGGCGAATGACAAAGCGATTTCCCTGCAAGTGACCGACCTTCAGCTTGTTGCGGTGGCGGGTCACCGTGCGCACCGTCATCCCGGGCAGCGACAGCGCTTGCACGCGCTCAGCGGGCATGTGTTCGATGCTAAAGAACTGCCGCGTCACCGCATGGGCGTCCTTCAGGCCGGCATAACCGATGGCCCTGGGCGGCACTTGCAAGGCCCGCGCGATTTGTTGCACCGCCTGGTGGGTCGTCAGCCCGTCTTTTTCTATTTCGAAATACAGGTGATCGCCGCTGCCCGAAAAGTCGTAAGCGGGGATTTCCACAACCACAAAATCGGCGTTGCGCTGTTTAAAGCGCGCGGACATCGCGGGGAAGTCGCGGGTGCGAAAGGGTAAGGCGACGGGCATATCGTTTTTTCCTTTGCCAAGCAGCGGTGATTTGCGTATCAAAACCAGCGGTCACACTTAAGAAACTTTATAAATATCGACAACGATCTCTTTTACTTATCTGCAATTGCGACCGAATTCATCCCCTAAGAAACCGCAGCCCGCATGAAAATTTTGGATACCATTGCCCATGCCCGCTGAAAAAAAGACCCCCCTGCGCATCCCCTTGAGCCTCCTGATGCACCTCTTTCAAAGCCTGCTGCTGCGATACGTGCGCTTCTCCGAAGACTGGATTGACACCCTGCGCTGCGCCAGCGCCAAAGGCCCCGTCATCATCGTGCTGCGCAACCGCAACCTCATCGACTTTCTCTGCCTGCGCGGTATCTGCCAAAAGAGCGGCCTGCCGCCCCTGGGCTTTGTCTCGGGTCTGTCGCCGTTTTGGTTTTTGCCCCTCTGGAAGTTTTTGCCCGCCCTCTTTTCGCGCCGCAGCGAGACGCGCCAAAAACAGCGCCTGCAGCGCACCCTCGAACACGGCGGCACCGCCCTGGTGTTTTTGCGCCGCCCCGCCATCCGCGACGCCTTTGGCAGCCGCCCCGTGGCCCTGGACGGCATCCGCTTGGCCGTAGAAGTCCAGCGCGAGACCCAGCTCCCCTTGCAGGCCCTGCCCACGGTCTTCCTGTGGGGCGAAAACCCCATGAAGCGCCCCCGCAGCAACCTGTACTTCCTCTTCGGCACCTCCGAATATCCCCGCATCTTGCGCGCCCTGTGGCTCCTCATGCGCCGCCGAAGCAACCACGGACAATGGAGCAGCGACGTCATCGACATCGGTGCCATCGCCCAAGACAAGCCCACCCTAGCGGCACAGTCCGGCATCCTCCGCGCCGCTGTCGGCAGGCGCATCGAAGAAATCCGCCGCGAACGCCTGGGCACCTTCACCAAGCCCTCCTCGCGCATCAAGGCCGAGGTCATCGCATCGGGACGGCTCAAAAAAGAGCTCGCCTCCCTCGCCGAAACCCAACAGATGCGCCCCGAAGAGATCTCCCACCGCGTCGTGCAAATCGTCGAGAAGCTGGCCACCGATTTCAAACCCCACGTCGTCTCTGCGTTTGCGCTGCTCATGGCCTTTGTGTGGAAGCGCCTCTACACCACCTTCGACATCCGCAAAGAAGACACCGAGCGCATGCGCGCCGCCGAAGCCGCCGGCCCCCTCTTGCTCTTGCCCTGCCACCGCAGCCATATCGATTACCTGGCCATCACCCAGGCCATGAGTACTGCCAACCTCATGCTCCCGCACATCGCCGCCGGCGATAACCTCGACTTCTGGCCCATGGGACCGGTCTTTCGCGCCAGCGGGGCCTTCTTCATCCGCCGCCGCTTCATCAACGACAAGTTCTACACCGCTGTGGTCAACACCTATATTCGCCGCCTGATCCACGAGGGCTACGCCATCGAAATCTTCATCGAAGGCGGGCGCTCGCGTACCGGCAAACTCCTGCGTCCCCACACCGGCATGCTGGAGATGGTCCTGCACGCCATGGCCACCATCCCCGATCGCATCCCGGGCATCCTCCCCACTTACATCGGTTACGAGCGCGTCATCGAAGAGACCTCATACCTGCGCGAGGTGCTCGGCAAAAAGAAAAAATCCGAGAGCATTTTCAGCGTGCTGAAAACCGCCAAGGTGTTGTTCAAAAACTACGGACGCCTCTACGTGCGCACCGGGCATTATTTCTCGGTACAAGACGTACTCAACGATCTCGGCCACGAAATCGCCGAACTCACCAACGCCGCCACCCGACGCGAAGTGGCCCAGGAGATCGGCTTTCGCACCCTGGCCGAAATCCAAACGCTGACCATCGCCACCGCCACCTCGGTCATCGCCACCGCCGCCCTCTCCCTCCCGCAAAAGCGCTTCACCATGGCGCAACTCTGGGACACCGCCCGCGTCCTGCTGCGCTATCTCCAGCGCCTCGAGGCGGACTTGAGCCCTGAGCTCCACGATTTTGCCAGCAGCCTAGACAGCGATGCGCCGCCGCCATCCTTTGTCCAGACGGTGCAAACCCTGCAGCGCGAAAAACGCTTTGCCCTCATCAGTGGACGCCCCAAGACCGACCCCGAAACCGCCGTGTTCGAAATTCGCTCGGGCCAGCGGCGCGCCCTCGACTTTTACAAAAACAGCATCCTGCACTTCTTTGCCCCGGCCGCCTTTTTGGCCCCGACACTCCTCCAGGCCAATGGCGAAGGCGCTCCCCGCGACCACCTGGTAGAGGCCACCACCCGGGCCGCCAAAATTTTTCAATGGGAGTTCATCCTGCCAGGGTGCCGCACCAAAACCACCGACGCCTTCGAAAAAGCCCGCCACGCGCTCACCGACAGCGCCCTACAACACCTCGGCGCCTTGGGACACGTTGCCCAAGACGGCGATCGCTTCTCGGTACAAAACGCCGACGCCCTGCAGCTCTTTGCCCGACTGCTGCGCAACTTTCACGAGCTGTACGCCACGGTTCTCCAAGTGGCCAAAGACCGAGGCCTGGGGCGCTACACCGGCGACATCGCCAGCGAAACCATGGCGCGCCTCGAACACCGCCGCAAACACGGCGATCTGTTTTTCGCTGAGTGCCGCAACCACGTCATGCTGCAGACCGCCCAAAAGATGCTCAAAGACTACAAGCTGAACCGCTTTCCCGAAGATGAAAACCCCTTTGTGGCAGGCGGGGTCGGCGACGACTTTCTGCACTGGCTTACCGCGGCCCTGTCCGGCACCGAAGCGGGCGACAAACGCCCTGCCCCCTAGCGCCAATAACGCATCCGCCGCGCCATCGCGCTAATACGGTTTTTGCCCCGAATAGTTGCCGCCGGGCGCGTAGTTGCACACTGTGAACCACCCTGCCCAGTCGATGCCGCCGCCCGTCCAGGAACCGCAGAAATGAATCGCGCAGCCCACGCGCGTTGTGCCGCGCCAAGCCACCTGGGTGTAGTGACCGCACATTTCGCCCGACCGGCATGCATTCGTGGCGTAGGTGTAGTACGCGGCTTCGTCGCCCCACTGCGAGATCACCGTTTGGTCGGTGGAGGGTTGCGAAGAAGGAGAGGAACTGCCCGATCGAACCGCGAGGTTTTCGCCCACATATCCCGAGCCGCCCAGCGCGGCATAATCCTCGGTTCGCCTGGCATTGTGCGCCCAGTTGCACTGCTGCGCCCACTGCAGGGCCACGCGCGCCAACGTGTCGTCCCAGGTGAGATCGGACAAGGGTGGCGAGGGCACCGGTTGGTTGTGGTAATCGCCCGCGTTGAGCCGCTGCCGCACTTCGTTGTGAGACCGCACGATGCGATCGCAAAACGTGCCGGGGCTACAGTCGCACGTGGCGCCATTGCCGTTGCACACCCCGCAGACGTCCAGCACAGCCGTGCCGTTGGGGACACGCCCAGACAGTCGAGGCAAGACGTGCCATTGCCGTTGCACACCCCGCAGACATCCAGCACAGCCGTGCCGTTGGGGACGCCCAGGCAATCGAGGCAAGACGTGCCATTGCCGTTGCACACCCCGCAGACGTCCAGCACAGCCGTGCCGTTGGGGACGCCCAGGCAATCGACGGGGCCATTCGTGTCGCTCGGCCATTGCGTATCGACCGGGCCATTCGTGTCGCTCGGCCACTGCGTATCGACGGGGTTGTTCGTGTCGTGCGGCCACTGCGTATCGACGGGGTTGTTCGTGTCGCGTGGCCACTGCGTATCAACGGGGTTGTTCGTGTCGCGCGGCACATTCGGCATATGCGCGCTGTCTTGCCCGGTGTCCTGGGTGGCATCGGGAGGCGTAGTTGATGAGTCAGAGCTATCGTAAAATTCGTCGCGGCCCTCCTGTTCGTCGCAGGCCGTCACCCCAACGAGCAACGCGCCCAAGCACGCGCACAACAAACGAATCTGTGGTTTCATGCCCCCTCCTTAGAAATGAAATGTGGTTTTATTTAGAAATAATACCGCGCCTCAAGACTCATCTGCAGGGTGAAGGGCGTGCTCGCCCAGTCTGCATTACCAGCGGAGCTGCGCGAGTTGCTCGGGCGATCGCAGTCCTTGGTGCCCGCGCTCTCGTCGATGCGACACAGCTTCGGCCACACGGGGAAGCCCATCTTCATGTAGGCGCCCAGGGCCAGATTGCGGGCGAACCCCGTGCTCCAGAAGAACATATTGGCGCCGAGCCGCGGCTCGATATTCACCCCGTGCCACTTCTCTTTGTAAACAACGTCGGGGGCCGTGGCCTTCAGGCGCATAAAGCTGTATCCCAGCGACAGGCCGATGTACGGGTCAAACCAACCAAGGACGGGCAGGTGAAACTCGGCGCCCACCGAAGGTTGCATCAGCATCGCGTGATCCTTTTTTGCGGGCGGCGGGGTGTCGATGGGGATGGCGCCCAAATTGGTGTTCATGTAACCCGTCATGAAATCGAGCGTAAAAACGAGGTTGGGGTTGAGGCGGTAAAAGCCCCCCAACGTGCCGGTGATGGAACCGAACATGTTTACGTCAATGACCGAATTGCAGTAATCGCGGTAGCAAAACAAGCTCCCCAGCCCCACGGAGACGCCGAACCCATTGCGCAGGTGCCACGTGCGCGGGGCATTCACGCCGACAAACTCGCCGCCTTCAATATGGTCGGCCTCTTCCTTCTTTTTCGCGGTTGTCTTGGTGGAGTCTTCCTCGTCCCGGACTGCGGTGGCATCAGCTCCGCTAGCGGGCGCACTCTCCAACTCATCTACCGGCGTAGGCTCGGGCGGATCGTCTTGATCGAAGACAAACGCGCTGGTGTTCGAGGCCAAAAAGAGCAAGGCGGAAAGGCTCATCATCGTGGTAAAAGTTCGCATGTTGGGCTCCTTCGTCGATACACTCCGACTGCAAATGATGCATTTTTTATACACTGCGAACGGTAGCGGAATCAATTTCAATCTCAGTGAAACAGCATAGATTTATCTTGCCCGTAGTGGCCAGTGTGATAACACCACTACGGTTTGATTTCGCTATGGCAAAACCTGTGGCAACACACCCATTTCGAGCCACGAACCATTTCAACGTTGCGCTGCATATCACGCTCACACGCAAACAATGCAACGCACTTCACGCACGGAGTTGTTGCGAGGAGGACTCATGCTTGAACTTCGTTTCCACGGACGCGGCGGTCAAGGCGCGGTGACGTCGGCAGAATTGCTGGCGCAAAGTGCCATCGCCAAGGGCATCTACGCACAGGCGTTTCCGAGTTTTGGCCCCGAGCGGCGGGGCGCACCGGTCGTCGCATTTGCCCGCATCTCAGAACAGCCCATCCGAAACCGCACCGCTGTTCGCCACCCCAACATCGTGCTGGTGCTCGATCCCTCCATTTTGCGGATTGTCAACACCGCCGACGGTTTGCCGCCCGATGGCATCCACATCATTAATACCACCAAGACCATCGCAGAGCTGCGCGAGGAGTTTGGCGACAAAATCGGCCCCAACGCCGTAACGCTGGATGCCAACCACATCGCGCAAGAGGAGATCGGCCGCAAAATCACCAACACCACGATGCTCGGTGCCCTGTTGCGCGCCACCAACATCGTCGACAAAGACATTCTCATCGAAAAACTCAAAGAGCGTTTTGGGCGCATCGCCGATGGCAACATCCGCTCCTTGAACCGCGCATTCGAAGAGTGCTGCATCGAAAAGAAGGAGGGGTAAACATGTCCAGACAATCCCCAACCCCCAAATGGCAAGAATTGTCCCTGGGCTGCGCCACCACCGAGCCCGGCTCTTCTCGTTACCAACAAACCGGTGACTGGCGCTCCGAGCGCCCGACCTGGAAATGGGAAAACTGCATCAAGTGCGCGGTCTGCACGGTGTTTTGCCCCGAGGGCTGCATCCACATGAACGCCGACAACTACCCGCAAGTTGACCTGACATACTGCAAGGGCTGCGCGATCTGCGTCGCCGAATGCTGGACTGGCTGCATCACCATGGAAGAGGAGAAGGAATAATGTCTGTACGCAGAGGAGTGGAAGTATCCATCGCTGTGGCAGAAGCGGCAGGTTTTTGCGATGTAGATGTCGTCGCCGCCTATCCGATCACCCCACAGACCCATATTGTCGAACACCTGGCCGAACTCGTCGCCGACGGACACCTAGACGCCGAGTTTGTCCCCGTAGAATCCGAACACGCCGCCATGAGCGCCTGCTGCGGCAGCGCGGCTGCGGGTGCCCGCACGTTTACGGCCACCTCCAGCCAGGGCCTGGCCCTCATGCACGAAGTGCTCTTCATCGCCGCGGCACTGCGCCTGCCCATGGTGATGGTCGTCGCCAACCGCGCCCTCTCCGGGCCCATCAACATCTGGAACGACCACTCCGACATCATGACCGAGCGCGATGTCGGCTGGATCGCCCTCTTCGCCGAGAACGGCCAGGAGGCCACCGACTTGGTGCCCATCTGCCACCGCATCTCCGAAGACCCGCGCGTGCAGCTACCGGTTATGCTCAACTTCGACGGCTTCATCGTGAGCCACATGATCGAGCCCATCGAGCAGTTGTCCAAAGAGGAGATCAAAACCTTTTTGCCCGACTTTGCGCCGGTGCAGCGCCTCGACATCGATAACCCATTCACCATGGGCCCCGTGGGCATGCCCAACGTCTACACCGAAGCCAAGATGGCCGGGGAGCACGCCATCCGCGCCTCCTACGAACCCATCGTCGAGATTTTCAAAGACTTCGGCGACAAGTTTGGCCGCTATTACAACCCCGTCGAATCCTATCGCACCGACGGCGCCGATATCATTTTTGTCATGATGGGCGCCATCACCGAAACCGCCATGACTTGGGTTGACGCCCAGCGCGACGCCGGCACCAAGGTCGGCATCGTTCGCTTTCGTCTGTGGCGTCCGCTGCCCGCCGACGACTTCAAAAAAGCCGTGGCCGGCGCCAAGGTGCTCGCCATTCTCGACCGGCACTTCTCGCCGGGCGGACCGGGCGGCCCCGTTGCCCAAGAGGTCAAGTACACCCTGTACGGCACCGACAACGCCCCAAAAATTGTCGAGGTGGTCGTTGGCCTGGGCGGCCGCGACGTCTTCCCCGAAGATTTCGACGACATCTACAAGCGCGCCGAAGCCGTGCTGAACGGCGCCCCCGTACCCCCATTCGAACTCACTCAGGTCAGAGGAGGACATTATGGAAAAATTTAATGTTTTCGCTTCGCGCCTCCTGCCCAAGGAGGACTATCTCTGCTCGGGCCACCGCGCGTGCCAAGGCTGCGCCGAAGTACTCGCTATGCGCCTTATTCACAAAGCCCTGGGCCGCAACACCATCGTTGCCTCCGCCACCGGCTGCATGGAAATCATCTCCTCGCCGTTTCCCGAAACCGCCTGGAACCTGCCCTGGATGCACGTGGCCTTCGAAAACGCCGCCACCGTCGCTTCGGGGATTGAGTCGGGCTACAAAGCCCTGATGCGCAAAGGCCGCATCCCCCAGCGCAAAATCAACTTCGTCGCCTACGGCGGCGACGGCGCCACCGCGGACATCGGCTTGCAGTGGGTCTCCGGCGCCATGGAGCGCGGCCACAACATGATTTATGTCTGCTACGACAACGAAGCTTACATGAACACCGGCATCCAGCGCTCCAGCTCCACGCCCTTTGGCGCGTCGACCACCACCAGCCCGGCGGGCCGCGAGAGCGATGGACAAGCCACCTGGAAGAAAAACGTCACCGCCATCATGGCAGCGCACGATATCCCCTACGTGGCCACGGTAAACCCGAGCTATCCCTTCGACCTGTTTCAAAAGATCCGCAAGGCCGCAGCGGTGGACGGACCGGCGTACATCCACGCGTACTCCTGCTGTCCCACGGGTTGGCGCATGCGCACCGATCTCGCGGTGCAAATCGGTCGCCTCGCCGTAGAAACCGCTGTTTCTCCCCTTTACGAAATCGAAAACGGAAAACTGCGCATCACGCAGCCCATCGAAAAAATTCGACCCGTTCGCGATTACCTCAAAATACAAGGCCGCTTTCGCCACCTCAAAGACGCCATCATTGACGACATCGAAACGCGCCTTCACCAGGAATACCGTGCCCTGGAGGCCCGGCAGGCCCGAGAGCAGGAGGAGGCATAGTCATGGATTTGACCTTCGTGGACGCAATTCTCACCAAACACAACCGGGATACCCGCTCCCTGCTCGCCATCATGCAGGACATCCAAGAAGAAGTGCGCTACCTCCCCAAGGAGGCCGTACAGCACCTCTCCAAAGAGCTGAGCATTCCCCTGTCGCGCATCTACGCGATGGCCACGTTTTACAATTCCTTTCACCTCGAGCCGCGCGGAAAGTACACCTGCACCGTGTGCATGGGGACCGCCTGCCACGTGGCGGGAGCCCCCCGCTTGGTCGAGCAACTGGAACGCGACCTAAAAATTGATTCCGGCAAAACCACCCCCGACCTCATGTTCTCCATTGAAGAGGTCAACTGCGTCGGTGCCTGCGCGCTCGCCCCTCTGTTAATTGTTAACGGCGAGTACAACAGCAACATGACATCGGATGCCGTGAGCCGAAAAATCAAAAGACTGAAAAAAGAAGAAGGAGGCGCGTGATGACCAAGTTCACTTCTGTTGAGGCGCTGCATTCCCACCGGGAAGCCCTCCTCGCCACAAAGAAAGACGAGAACAAAAAAACCGTCTCCGTCTGTGCCGGCACAGGTTGCAAGGCCGTGGGTGCCGATCTCGTCGTCGAAGCCTTCAAAGCCGAAATCGCCAAAAACGGCCTCGAAAATGCCGTGCACCTCAAGGCCACCGGCTGCCTGGGGCTGTGCGAAAAAGGTACCCTCGTCATGATGCCCGCCGATCAAACGGTGTACCACAGCATCACCCCAAAGAAAGTGCCCACCATCGTGGAACAGGCGCTGGTCCAAGACGGCCGCGCCGACGACTTTCTGTTCGCTGATCCCGAGACCGGCGCCAAGCAGCCGACCATGAACGACATTCCGTTTTATGCGTCGCAAAAACGCCTGTTACTCGACAAAAACACCCTCATCGATCCCATTTGTCTCGACGACTACATCTCTGTCGGCGGCTACAAGGGTCTCGCCAAGGCCCTCGAAATCGGCCCCGACAAGGTGATCGACGAAATGAAGAAAGCCACGCTGCGCGGTCGCGGCGGCGGTGGATTTCCCGCTGGTCGCAAGTGGGAAACCTGCCGCAATGCGCCCTCAGACAAACGCTACGTCATCTGCAACGCCGACGAAGGCGACCCCGGTGCATTCATGGACGCATCCCTGCTCGAAGGCCAGCCCCACTCCGTTATTGAGGGCATGATCATCGGCGCGTACACCATCGGCTCCGACGAGGGCTATGTCTACGTACGCCACGAGTATCCCCTGGCCGTTGAGCGCCTCACCAAGGCCCTCGAACAAGTGCGCGCCTCCGGACTGCTGGGCGAAAACATCCTGGGCACCGGCTTCAACTTCGACATCAAAATCAACAAGGGCGGTGGCGCATTTGTCTGTGGCGAGTCCACGGCGCTCATGGCCTCCATCGAAGGCCGGGTGGGCGAACCGCGCGCCAAGCACATCCACACGGTGGTGGCGGGGCTCAACGACAAACCCACCAACCTCAACAACGTCGAAACCTGGGCCACCGTGCCCCTCATCGTCGAGCACGGCGCCGACTGGTTCACCCAGATGGGCACCAAGGGCTCCCCAGGCACCAAAATTTTCTCCCTGGTGGGCAAAGTCAACAACACCGGTCTCGTCGAAGCCGAAATGGGTGCTACCCTGCGCCAAATCATCTTCGACATGGGCGGCGGCATCCGCGGCGGACGTCCCTTCAAAGCGGTGCAAACCGGCGGTCCTTCTGGCGGCTGTCTGCCCGCCGACAAGCTCGATGTTCCCGTCGACTTCGACACCCTGTGGAACGAAGGCTCCATGATGGGCTCCGGCGGCATGGTGGCCATGGACGACCAAACCTGTATGGTCGACGTCGCCCGCTACTTCCTCGACTTCCTCAAATTCGAGTCGTGCGGCAAGTGCACCACCTGTCGCGAAGGCATTCGCCGGCTACACCAACTGGTCTCCGATGTGGCCGAAGGCCGCGCCACTGAAGAAACCCTCGACCTCATCGAGACCCTGGCCGAGACCGTTGAAAAAGGCTCTCTGTGTGCCCTGGGCACCTCAGCGGTCAACCCGGTGCTCTCTACGCTCAAGTACTTCCGCGAGGAGTACCTGGCCCACGTGCGCGACAAAAAATGTCCCGCTGGTGTGTGCAAAGAGCTCATCACTTACCACATCAACGAAAACTGCACGGGCTGCCTGATTTGCAAGCGCCGCTGTCCCGAACAATGCATCGCCGGCGAAAACAAACAAATCCACGTTATCGACACATCAAAATGCACCAAGTGCGGCATCTGCAAAGACGTCTGCAAGTTTGATGCAGTTGAAATCTACTGATGGAGGCACAAATGACTGTGAAATTCACCATCAACGGTGTCCCGGTTGAAGCGGAACAAGGCGAAAGCGTCATCGAAGTGGCGCGTCGCTACGGCTTTGAAATCCCTTCGCTGTGCCACCATCACGCTGTTACCCCTTATGGCGCCTGCCGCGTCTGCCTGGTGGAGATCACCAAGGGCGGCCGCAAAAAGATGACCACCTGCTGCAACTACGAAGTCCAAGAGGGCATCGAAGTGATCACCGACAACGAGGACATCCACCGCAACCGCGCCACGGTCCTCGAACTGCTGCTGGCCGAAGCCCCCAAGGCCGAAGCCATCGTGAAGCTCGCCGCTGAGTACGGGGTCACCCACTCGCGTTACGCGCTCCCCGAGGGCAGCGAGCCCACCGAAGAGCGCGACGGCTGTATCCTGTGCGGCCTGTGCGTCCGCGTCTGCGAAGAGGTGGTCGAGGTCAGCGCCCTTTCGTTTAACGCGCGCGGCGACAAGCGCAACGTCGGCGGCCCCTACATGGACACCCCGCAAAACTGCATCGCCTGCGGTGCCTGCGCCTGGGCCTGTCCCACCAACTGTATCGGCTTCGAAGAAAAAGACGGCATGCGCATCCTCAAAAAATGGAACCGCGAACTGCCCCTCGAATACACCGAGGCTGGTCAGCCCCTAGCCCCGCGTTTCCAGCTCCGCCACTTCATCGAAAAAGCCAACCTGCCCAAGGACTTCTACAAAAAAGGCGGCCCGCGCTAAACGGTGCACGCCCCATTGTTTCCCCACGCCACACGGGTGTTGCCACCGCTCGCAACAGCGGTGGACACCCCGGCACCAAATCAGCAGTTGCATTAAACCGCGCACTTCTTATTATCCGCCATGCAACGCGATGCGCCCTGCACGCCCCTGCGTTTGCAGCGCCGAAATCGCCAACCCCCAACCCCTCATAAACGGAGCCCCCATGACCGGAACCGTCACCGAAAAAATCATCCAAGCCCACCATGTGTCTGGGCAAATGTCCCCCGGCGAAGAGATCGCCCTGCGCATCGACCAAACCCTCACCCAGGACGCCACCGGCACCATGGCCTACTTGCAATTCGAGGCCATCGGCGTGCCCCGCGTGCGCACCGAGCTCTCGGTGAGCTACGTGGATCACAACACCTTGCAAGGCGACTTCCGCAATGCCGACGACCACCGCTACCTGCAGTCCGTCGCGCAAAAATTCGGCGTCATCTACTCGCGCCCGGGCAACGGCATTTGCCACCAGCTCCACCTCGAGCGCTTTGCGCGGCCTGGCAAAACCCTCATCGGCTCCGACAGCCACACCCCCACCGCCGGTGGCATCGGCGCCATGGCCATGGGGGCTGGGGGACTCGACGTTGCCGCGGCCATGGCCGGGCTTCCCTTTCGCATCAAAATGCCCCGCGTCATGGGCATTGAATTGCGCGGCGCCCTGCAGCCCTGGGTCAGCGCCAAGGACGTCATCCTCGAAGTGCTGCGGCGGCTAGATGTAGGCGGTGGCATCGGCTACGTGCTGGAGTACTTCGGCGAAGGCGTCAAAACCCTCTCGGTCACCGACCGCGCCACCATCACCAACATGGGCACCGAGACCGGCGCCACCACCTCGATTTTTCCGAGCGACGACATCACCCGCGCCTACATGGAAGCCCAGGGACGCGGCGAAGACTGGGTCGCCTTAGCGGCAGACCCCGACGTCCAGTGGGACAAAACCATGGTCATCGATCTCGGCGAAGTGGTGCCCTTGGCCGCTTGTCCGCACAGCCCGGGCATCGTGCGCCCCGTAAGTGAACTCAGCGACATCCAGGTATCGCAAGTGGCCATCGGTTCGTGCACCAACTCCTCGCTGCGCGACATGAAGGTGGCCTCGGCCCTGCTCCGCGGCAAAAGCATCAACGACCGCTTGCACCTCATGCTGAACCCCGGCTCCCGCCAGGTGGTCTCGCACCTCATCGCCGACGGCGATCTCGACGCCTTGTTGACCGCCGGTGCCCGCCTGCTCGAAAACGCCTGCGGCGCCTGCATTGGCATGGGCGGTGCCCCGGCCAGCGGCTCGGTCTCCGTGCGCACCTACAACCGCAACTTCCCCGGACGCAGCGGCACACCCGACGCCCAGGTCTACCTCGTCAGCCCCGAAACAGCCGCCGCCACCGCTGTCACCGGCCACATCACCGATCCGCGCTCCCTCGGCGAACCCTGGGTACGCATCGACACGCCCAAAAAATACCGCATCAACGACAACGGCTTCGTCATGCCCCTGCCCGCCGATCAAGCCGCCGACGTCCCCATTGTCCGCGGCCCCAACATCGCCCCGCTGCCCGAGTTTCCGGCGCTCCCCGAAGAGCTCCGCGGCACCGTGTTGCTCAAGCTGGGCGACAAAATCACCACCGATCACATCATGCCCGCCGGGGCCAAAATTTTGCCCCTGCGCAGCAACATCCCCGAAATCTCCAAGCACGTCTTCGCCTCAGTCGATCCCACATTCGCCGAGCGCGCCCGCGCCTCCAGCGGTGGCTTTATCATCGGCGGTGACAACTACGGGCAGGGCTCGAGCCGCGAACATGCGGCCCTGGCGCCCAAGTACCTGGGCGTGCTGGCGGTCATCGTCAAATCCTTTGCCCGCATTCACTTGGCCAACCTGGTGAATTTCGGCATCGTGCCCCTCACCTTCGACGACCCGACCGACTACGACAACCTCGACCTCAACGACGAGCTCACGCTGCACATCGGCGATCTCAGCGGCGACATCACCGCCACCAACCACACCCGCAGCCAAACCCTAAAACTCAACCACGCGCTATCCCAAGAGGACGCCAAAATCCTCAAGTCCGGCGGCCTGTTGCCGTGGATCCGCACCCAACTCTAAACGACACCCGAACCGAAATACCCAGGAGGACTGCTATGAGCCGCATACAAATGAAAACACCCTTGGTGGAGATGGACGGCGATGAAATGACCCGCGTGCTGTGGCCCGTGGTCAAAGAAAAACTCATCGAGCCCTTTGTCGACCTAAAAACCGAATACTACGACCTGGGCCTCCAGCACCGCGACGACACCGATGACCAGGTGACCTTCGACAGCGCCGAGGCCACGAAGCGCCTGGGCGTGGCGGTCAAGTGCGCCACCATCACCCCCAACGAAGAGCGCGTCGAGGAGTACAAACTCAAAAAGCAATGGGTGAGCCCCAACGGCACCATCCGCGCCATCTTAGGGGGCACGGTCTTCCGCAAGCCCATCCTCGTCAACAACATCCAGCCCGCTGTGCGCACCTGGCAACGCCCCATCATCCTGGGCCGCCACGCCTACGGCGACATCTACAACAACCGCGAGATCCGCGTTCCTGGACCGGGCCGCGCCGAGCTCGTCTTCACCGGCGCCGACGGAAAGGTCATCCGCGAGACCATCCACGAGATGACCGGGCCCGGCATCCTGCAGGGCGTCCACAACACCGATGACTCCATCCGCGGCTTTGCCAAGGCCTGCTTCGAGTACGCCCTCGATCAAAAGGTCGACTGCTGGTTCGCCACCAAGGACACCATCTCCAAGACCTACGACCAAACCTTCAAGCTCATCTTCGAAGACGTCTTCAACAATGCGGGCTATGCCCAGCGCTTCGCCGATGCGGGCATCACCTACTTCTACACCCTCATCGACGACGTGGTGGCCCGCGTCATGAAGACCGAAGGCGGCTTCTTGTGGGCCTGCAAAAACTACGACGGCGACGTGATGAGCGACATGGTGGCCTCGGCCTTTGGCTCCCTGGCCATGATGAGTTCGGTGCTGGTCTCCCCCGACGGGCATTTCGAATACGAAGCGGCCCACGGCACCGTGCAACGCCACTACTACAAGCACCTCAAGGGCGAGAAAACCTCCACCAACTCCGTTGCCCTCATCTTTGCGTGGTCCGGGGCGCTGCGAAAGCGCGGCGAGCTCGACGGCACCGAAGCCCTCGTTCGCTTTGCCGACGCGCTGGAGTCCGTGGTCATCGAAACCATCGAGGGCGGCGTCATGACCGGCGACCTGGCCCTTATGGCCAGCCCCAAGGCCACCGAGGTGCTCGACTCCTTCGCCTTCCTGACCCGCCTGGGGGAAAACCTCGCGAAAAAATGGCAGGGCTGAAGCGCCCGTTGCTACCCCTGCACATCCGCCGTGCGCAGACCGCGCCGCGCTAACAACGGACCGATATCGGGGTTGCGGCCGCGAAAGCGCTGAAACAACACCATGGGGTCCTCGGTGTCGCCGCTGGACAAGATGTGCTGTAAAAAAGCGCGCGCCGTCGCCGCGTCAAAGAGATTTTCTTTTTCGGAGAATGCGGAAAAGGCATCGGCGTCCAGCACCGCCGCCCAAATGTAGCTGTAATAGCCCGCCGAATACCCGCCGCTAAAGATGTGCGCAAAATAGGTGCTGCGGTAGCGCGGCGCGATGGCCTGGGGCATGCCCAGTTTCGCGAAGAGCGCGCGCTCGAAGGCGTCAACGTCGATGTCGTCGTAGGTCGGCAACACCGAGGCGTGCCAGGTCATGTCGAGCAGGGAGGCGGCCAAGTACTCGACGGTTTCAAAGCCCTGGTTGAAATGCCGCGCGTTTTCGATGGCGGTAACCAGCGCATCGGGGATGGGCGCTCCGCTTTGCCAGTGCCGCGCATAGGTGCGGATGAAACGGCGGTCAAACGCCCAGTTCTCCATGAACTGGCTGGGCAGCTCCACGAAGTCGCGGACGACGTTGGTGCCGGCCATGGTGGCATACTGAGCCTGCGAAAGCAGACCGTGCAGCGCGTGGCCGAATTCGTGAAAGAGTGTCTCGACCTCTTCGAGGGAGAGCAGCACCTCGGCACCGTCCGGCGGGGACGTGAAGTTGCACGCGTTGACGACCAGCGGTGCGATGCGCGCGCCACCCTGCATGCGCTGGGTGCGGAACTCGGTCATCCAGGCCCCCTGGTTTTTGAACGGGCGCTGGAAGTAGTCGTAGTACAAGAGGCCCACGTGATCTCCGGCCGCGTCCAGCACCTCGAAGACCCGCACGTCCGCGTGGTAAACCGCGATGTCACCGCGCGGCACAAAGCGCAACCCAAACAGGCGGTGGGCCACGTCGAAGGCGCCGGCCTGCACCGCGTCGAGCGAAAAGTACTCGCGCAACACCGCGTCGTTTAACGCGTAGTTCTCTTCGCGCAGGCGCTCGGCGTAGAACCACCAGTCCCAGGGCTGCAGCGCGCCATCGATGCCATCTTGGTGCATGCGGGCCTCCAGCGCATCTTGTTCGCGCCGGGCATTGGCCACGGCTGGCGCCCAGAGTTTGGCCAAGAAATCGCTGACCTGGGTGTCGGTGCGGGCCATATTTTCGTCGAGGACATACGCCGCCCAGTGGGGATACCCGAGCAAGGCGGCCTTCTCGTGGCGCAACGCCACCTGTTCGCACAGGACGGCGCGGTTGTCGCGGTCGTTGCCCTGGCTACCGCGCGCGGTGTAGGCCGCAAACATGGTGCGGCGGTGGGCGCGGTGGGCGCAGTGCTGCATGAAGGGCGTCCACACCGACCGGTGCAAGGTAAAAACCCAGTCCTCCGGATGCCCCAATGCCACAGCCCGCTCCTTTCCGCTGGCCCGCAGCGACGGCGGCAATCCGGCGAGTTCGGCTTCGTCGGTGATGCGCAACTGAAAGGCGTCGTCTTCGCCCAGCAGGTTTTCTTGGAATTGCAGCGACAATAACGAGAGGCGTGCGTTGATGGCCATGAGGCGCTCTTTTTGCGGCGGCGCGAGCCGGGCACCGCTGCGCACAAAATCGCGGTGTGTCTTTTCGAGTAGGCGCTCTTCCTCGGGCGACAGCGACAGGGTTTCGCGCTGGGCAAACACCGCGTCGATGCGCGCGAACAGGGCCTCGTTCATGGAGATGGCGTCGGCGTGTTGCGCGAGCTGCGGCGACACCTCTACGGCGAGTGCCTGCATCGCTTTGTCGGCGTTGACCGCGTGCAGCGCGAAAAACACCGCGCTGACCTTCTGCAACGCGGCGCCGGACTGTTCGAGGGCCACTGCGGTGTTGGCAAAGGTTGGGGACGCTGTGGACCGAGCGATGGTGTCGATTTCCTGTTGGTGCTGTTGCATGCCCCGCGCAAAGCCGTCGCGAAAGTGCTCGGGGGTGATGCGCGAGAACGGCGGCGTTTCAAATGGATCGGACCAGGGCTGAAAGAAAGGATTGGATGATGGGGTCATGGGAGCCTTTACGGGGTGTCAGAGGTGGTGGCATCGGCGGGGCGGGGCGCAATGGGAGAGCGCTCCGGTCCGATGGCGTAGTCGAAGGCGTCGAGCAGCAGTACGTCTTTTTTGGGGGTGGTGACCTCGAGACGAAAGGGGCGCTCGAAGCGCTGCCGCGGAAACACCACGCTGCCCTTCCGGGTCTCCGATGGCGAAAGCGGCGTGCCCAAATCGATTTGCCCCAGGGCGCCCTTGACCGGCGTCACCCACACGCCCGGCGCGGTTTCCAGGCGAAACTTCACATCCTTGAGGGCCGCAGCGTCCATGGTGCCGTTGACGAGTTCGAAGGACAGCACGGTTAAAAATTGGTCTTCGCCGCGAGGGGCATAACCGCCGAACTCCTTTTGGGTCGCCATAGCGTGGAGGCGCGCCAACCAATCGGCGGCGGCGGCCTCTGCGGGAAACACGGTGCCTCGCGCGCGTTGCAGCGGTGTGTCGTGTACGATGCGGCTCCGCGGCAACCACTCCATGCGTCCGGTCAGGCGGGTCACCAACATTTTGTCGAGGCGTACAAAATGCGCATCGGCGGCTTCCAGGGCGTCGCGGTCTTCGACGCGCACCTGCTGGCGCAACGCCATGCCCACCACCTCTTCGAAGGCCAGGGGCCAGACACCCAAGGGCCAGGAGGCCTTGCCAGTGGCCAACCCGTCGGCTTCGATGGCGAGCAGCAAGTGCACCTCGTGGGGATTGGCCTCGCACCACACTTCGTTTAACGCCGCTGAGACAAAGCGGAAGGGGCGCGATTCGCCAGGCGCCCAGGGGGCCACACCGCGCACGGCCGGTTCAAACTGCGAGGTGCGGGGCGCATCAAACGCGAGAAAGGCGGGGCTGGCAAAGGGAGGGACGACGGTCATGCGCTGGGCATCCGGCGCCACGAAGAGGGCCCCATCCAACCGGGCGCCATAGAGCAAGTCGGTGCCCTGCCACGTCAAGGTGCCGTGTACCACCGCGCGGATGCCCGCGGCGTCTGCGCGTTTTTGCGGCACGTCCCCGCGCGCACAACCGCCCTCTAAGCCGATGCGCGTCATTTTTACGACAAAAGGCACGTCGGCTGCAGCGGTCTTTTGGGCCGTCAAAAAGGCCTGGGGTTCGGCGCTGGGCAGGGTGGGAGCGGCGGTCTCAGGCCGGGACTCGGTCTCGGTTGGGGTTTGGGAGGCCGGTGCGGGCACCTGGATGCGCGGAGGCGGTTCGGGCACCGGTTCGGCGTCGGCGCCACCACACGAAAGCAGGCATACCGCCCCGAGACAGATCAAAATCGATGCGAGCACTTTGTGGCCATAAGTACAATGGGCGTTCATTTTTCTCTCCTAAATTGCAAGTGCCCCATCTTATGCGAGTCACCGGTGAATCCCAAACGGCTTTTCGCCAACGCGGCGCAGCAGATACACGAATGCACTTCGGGCAAAAGGTAGACAAGTGTGCTTAAATGTAGTATTTAAACCACAGGCATGAAAGCGAGGATGTTCATGGCACCAAAACACAGACCCAACCGAAAGCGCCGCACGCATCCCTGGCACCACCCCCTGAGGCACCGCATCCAAGCGGCCAACGCCACGAGTCGCGCCTGGGTACACGCCGCGCTTCAGCAACTTCAAACCGCGGGACGCCGCCACGGACCACGGCTGCAACACATCGCCCGCGTCGTATGGCAACGTACCTCTGCGCTACTGCATTGGCTCGGCGTCAACGCGATGCGCCTGCTCCGCCACACGGTCCGGTTTGTCCGCATCGCCGCGCGTCACACCTGGCCGCAGCTCCAACGCGCCTACCGCCACGGGGCACCGCGCATCCAGGCCGCCGCACACCGCCTGTGGACCCACCTCGATCCCAGCCGCGTCCGCATCGACGCCCCACGGCGCCACGCGGCGCACACCCTGCGGATGACCGCCACCTTTTTGTGCTTATTTTTCGCGGCCGGAGCGCTGCTGGCCTGCGCCATCGTCTAAAGACCGGAGGCGCACCTCGCGTTCATCAACTGCCGCCCACCAACGTCAGTCGTCGTGGGACACCAACTGACGCAACCGCCGGTACCGCGCGTCGATGTCATCCCGTGTTAGCGATGCGGTTTTTTCGGTGCCAAAGGCCTCACAGGTGCCCGAAGCGATGGCCGTTCCGTACAGCATCCCCCGCTTCACCGCGGGCCAGCTCGGCGCCCCGGACTGACACAAGAAGCCCGCGAGACCGCCGGCAAAGCTATCGCCAGCGCCGGTGGGGTCCACCACTTCTTCGAGGGGCAAGGGCGGCGCCAGGAAGATCCCCTCGTCGCCAAAGAGCCAAGCCCCGTGCTCACCGCGCTTGATGATGACCCAGGACGGCCCCATGGCGCGGATCTTTTGCGCGGCCACCGCCACCTGGGGCTCACCAGTTAGGAGCAGCGACTCCTCGTCGTTGATGACGAGCAGCGAGGTGCGGGCGATCACGGCTTTGAGTTCTTCTAGGGCAATCTCGATCCACAGGTTCATTGTGTCGGTGATGACGAAGCAGTCGGGGGAAACCGCGTCGAGCACGTCGCGTTGCACGCTGGGGTTGATGTTGCCCAAGAGCAGCATTTTGGCGTCGCGAAACGCAGCCGGAATTTTGGGCGCAAAGTCGGCGAAGACGCCCAACTGTGTGTCGAGGGTCTCCCGCGTTGAGAAGTCGTCGGCGTAGCGCCCCGCCCAACGGAAGGTGCGTCCCGGCGCCTTTTCGAGGCCAGCCAGGTCCACGCCGCGCGACGAGAGCAGTGTTTCGTATTGTTGCGGAAAATCATTTTCGCCCACCACCGCCACCAACTGCACCGGACAAAAATGGCTGGCCGCCAGACCGATATACGTAGCGGCACCGCCGAGCAGCTCATCGCGCGAACCGGCGCGGGATTGCACGCTGTCAAAGGCCACCGAACCCACCACCAACAATGCATCGCTCATAACACCCTCCCAAAAATCGGTTTCATCTGTTGCAACAGCGCCGCGGGAATGTCGCTGCGCTGCGTGACAATGGCGGCATCCAAGGTCGTTCCACAACTGCATGTTCGCCCGTGGGACCCTGCGCTGCGCGCCACTTGGGCCAATACCGTGCGCGCTTTTTCCACGTTGCTGCGCATGGTCTCCAACACGACGCGAAAGGAGACCGCCTCCGCTTCTTCGCGCCAGGCATCGTAATCGGTGACCAGGGCGAGATTGGCATAGCAGAGCTCGGCCTCGCGGGCGAGTTTGGCCTCGGGCATGGCGGTCATACCGATGAGGTCGGCGCCCATTTGGCGGTGCAGATGCGACTCCGCTCGCGTCGAAAAGGCCGGCCCCTCCATCACGGTCATCACGGCGTTGTCGTGCACGCGAAAGTCGTTGGTCATTGCGCCCTGCAGCAGCATCGATGCCAGCTCCGGACACACGGGATCGGCGAACATCACGTGTCCCACAATGCCACCGCCAAAGAATGTCGAGCGGCGCCCACGGGTGCGGTCGATGTACTGCCGCACCACCACCAGCTCACCGGGCACAAACTCTTCGCGCAGGCTGCCCACCGCCGACACACTGATGAGATGCGTGGCCCCCAGTTGTTTGAGCGCAAACACGTTGGCCCGAAAATTGACTTCACCGGGCATCAGCGTGTGCCCCTGTCCGTGACGCGCCAAAAATAGCATGCGGGTGCCATGCAGGGTGCCCGACACCACGGGGCCCGAGGGTTTGCCAAACGGCGTGTCCACGTCGGTGGTGGTCACGTCTTGCAAGCCGGGCAGTTCGTACAACCCTGAACCGCCAATGACGGCAATGATGTTCTCGCTCATGTCAGTCCTTTCATTTTACTTGGGGTGATGCGCGTCGTGCGGCAAACGCCGTTACCTGTTGCCGGGAAGAGGCCCCGTCGGATGGCGCAGTCCCTGTTCGGCGGACTCACCCGTCTCGGTCAAGTCGATGAGTACGTATTTCAAATTTTCTTCGTGGCGCTCGACCTTGACGCGTTCTCCGATGGCGTCGATGGCCGCGTCGATGCGCGACTGTTGCAGGTTGCGCGTCACCACTGGCACCAAGCGCTCCTTGGCCTGCGCGAAAGTGAGGGTCATGGCCTGGCGAAACCCCGTGCGCATCACGATGTGATAGCCTTTGTCGGTTTCGACCAACGCGGGATAAATGCCGCCGTTTTCGGGGATATCAAACGCGGCTTTGGCAATTTTTTCGTGCACCTCGGGATCGCCTTTTTGGCGGTGCGCCGGTAGCGGGAAGAAGGCGAGATCGCCGCCGCTGTTGCGGGTGTACACATCTTGGCTGCGCTCTTGGGCCACGCTGCGAAACTCGTATTGGCTCGCGGACCGCGCCCGCAAGTCGTCGAGCAGTTTTTGCGCCTCGGCCCGATTGGACAACTGAATGTGCCGCGCGCGCACCTTGGTGGGCTTCACGTAGTTTTCGATGTGGGCGTCGTAATAGGCTTGCAGCTCTTCGGCGGTGGGTACTAAGTCGCGAAAGCGCTCTGCGATGTGGCGCTGCATCAAATTGGCGAGCTGGTTGCGCCGAACCACCTGGATTTCGGAATGCGCATCGTAGCCGCGCGCCACGGCCTCACTGGCCAACAAATCGGTGTGAATCCACTTCTCGAGAAACTCACGGCGCTGGGCCGGGTCTTTCATGTCGGTGCGTGCATTGGGGCGCTGTAAGGCCAGCGCGCTCTCGAGTTCTCCCAGGGTGGTCGCGTATTGATTGACGCGCATCGCCGGCAATGCCAGGCGAGCGGCTTCTTCTTTGGCGTCGACTTTGGATACTTTGGCGTCGTCTTCGGAGACCGCTATGGACGTCTTGGGAGCCGCACCGGCAACGGCCAACCCCGACACCGCGACCAGCCCGCACACGAGGCCCCACAGCGCCCATTCTTTTTTTGGCTTCATCTTCAATACTTGCATGGCACTCCCAGTTGCACCCCCCAGCGAGTGGTTGGGGCATCTTACGCAAAGCGGCGCGCGTTACAACAGTCGAAAGAGATAGGTCAGGCGAACCACAAAGCCAGTGGTCGCACCATAGGGGGCTTTGCGACTCAGCGGAATGGTGCTCTCGACACCCACGCCCGCCCAAAAAAACGACGTGGCGCGCCAATCCACGTGCAGCGCGACGCGCAATCCCACATCGTAAACGCGATATAGGAACTCCGGGGTCAACCAGGAGAGGCGCGTGGCCACAACGCCAATTCCCAGGGACGGCATCAAGCGCAGCAGGTCGACGAAGTACACCATGCCCAAGTGCAGATCGCGGCTGCGCAAGCGGGTTACCTTGGGCAACGCGTGCAGTTCCTTGGTGGTGATGCCCATGGCATCGATCACCGCGACCTCGGCGCCCGGGACATAACCGCCGTACAGCGTCGCTGCACCCGAGGCCTCCAGCCCCACCCAATTCGTCAGCGCGTAAAACAGGCGCAGTCGCCCCACCCCGCCGTGTACCGCGCTGGGCGTGACAATGGACTCGGTGGGACGCACCGCATAGCCGATGTCCAAGCCCGTGCCGAGCAGGCCTTTGCAGTCCGCATCATAGGCCCACGATGGCGCAGAAACGAGGAAGGCGAGAGCGAAAAAACCGGCGCACAACGCTGTCGCTGGGGAGCGCGAGAGGAGGGAACGGCAAAGTCTTTTGTGAAAACATTGGGTCATGCGGTGTTCATGTGCCAGCACCCTACCACAAAAGGCAACGACGAACAGCCATTGCCGCTGCACGCGAAGAGCGCGAAGCAGCACAGCCATCCCAAAGCGCAGCGCATGTTGAAATTGTTCATGGGGTTCCCTTCTGTGCCGCAAGCCGCTTTGCATGCGAGCAGATTTGCCGAGATAGCGTGTCAAGCGAAGTGGCGTGCCAAAATGCTACCACGCTTCGTGCCGCGTTATTCGAGGATCGTTCGCACCGGCCGGAAGGAAGTGTCGTGTCGGCGGGTAAAAGGAGTGTTGCCAAAAGGTCGGGTTGGGTTGACATAACAACCCGTTTTGCTGAAGACCCCGCCGCGCATTTCTTTTTGATAGCCGATACGCGGGCCCATCGGATTGGTCACTGGCTGGCCTAGTGTATCGTAATCAAGCGATTGCCCTTCGGTGAAGTAGTCTGTCCACTCGTAGGCATTGCCAAGCGTGTCGTAGAGACCCCAGGGGTTGGGTTGTTTTTGGGCCACCGGGTGCACCTCGCCGCCGGAGTTGTGGCAGTACCAGGCGATGTCTTCGAGGGCGGGTTGTCGCGAACAGGTGCTCAGGGCTTCGCCGTGCAGGTCTCCGCCGTAGGTGCGGGTTTCGGTAACATTTGCCTTGGCCGCGTATTCCCATTCGGCGGTGGTGGGCAGGCGGTAGCCAGGGCAGGCGTACCAGTCCTGGTACTTGTGAATTTCACCTATGCAGTTGAAGTTTGTATCCTCTTCCCAACAACCTTCGTCGCCCCAAGGCTCTTCGGGGCCGCAACCCGTGCCTACAGGGTTGGTGCAACTGCTCAGATCGTAACAGGTGTCGAGGCCTTCTAGCAGCGACAGTTTGTTGCACCACACCAGGGCTTCGTAAAAGCTCACGAAGGTCACCGGTTTGTCCGTACCGATATTTTGCGATGGATTGGGCAAATCAAGGGCCTGCCACTGGGCCTGTGTCACCTCGGTGGCGGCGATCACATATGGTCGCGTCAGGGTGACCGGCACTTCGTCTTCTCGTCCCGGCGCACGGCAGGGATAGTTCTCAGGCGAACCAAACATGAACGCTCCGGCTTCGATGCGAATCCACGAAAGCGTCGGCGTGTTTTCTTTTCCGGTGAGTGCATCCACAGGGCCCACCGGGTGGGTGTCGCTGTTCTCGTGGGGTTCGGTGCTGCCGATGGTGCTGTGGGTGGCGGAGTCGGCGACCGAAGTCGACGTGCTTGCTGTGTTTGCTGTGTCCGTTGCACTGGGCTGCGTATCGGAGTCAGTGAGCGCGCTGTTGCCGTTACCACACGCGACGATGACCAATCCCAACACCCACAGGGCGACAGTCAGCAGGCGATTGCAAATGTTTGTGCTCATGGGTGCCTCGGGAAGTCATAATCGACTTTCAGTTCTCGACCAAGTTCGGCAAAATACCGCCCTTTTTCAGGATTTGTGCGATTCTGCATCATGGCCATTTCCCTGAGTTTCGAGAAGGGTTTTCCGACGAGTCGTTTGGTTGCTTTCCGAATTTCTTCGGGGACGCCTGTTCTCTGAGGTCCGTTGTAGGTCCCGACGGTGATGACCTTCCAGGTTGGTGATACGTATATCCATTCTAAATCTTTGCATGTCCAGTCGGGTTCGCTGCCTGGCGTGCTTCTATTGATACACCAGGCGGGAATGGTGTCATCGGGCACATTTCTCCATACACTGGTAATCTGCGGAATGGTGTAGCGGACACTGGGGTCGGCATCTCCGGCCAGCACAAAGCTGTTGCGGTCGCCAAACCGCAGCTCGTTTTGCGCGTTGAGCTCGATGAAACCACCATCGGGGTCGAAGTGCAGCGTCGCGTTGCCAGCTTCCACGACAAACGAGCGAAAGTTGTACACGCCTTCGACAAAGGACATCGAAGCGCCCGCGTTGAGCCGCACATCGCCGTAGGTGCCGGGGGTGAGCGCCATCGACGCCGTTGGTTCATTGTGATGCGCATGAAAATTGCCTCCCATGGTGATTGCGGAACGCAAATCCGTTCCGACAAGTGATTGAATTGTTTGAATGGTGGCGATGTAGCCGAATGGTTTGCTTCGCAGCAAGGGGGATATTCAAAATGAACATGCAATGGATTTGAAGTGCGCACTTTGGGCTGTGTTTGGCAAGTGGGGGAGGACGCCCCCAATACCCCCAAAATGAAGCACGCGGTTGGCGCATCTGTGGGCTTGACAGTCACACTGCTTTCTCTTTAAATCTAGCCCGATTGAAATTGCCGCCGGCGAAGCCCGGTCTTGGGAGGACTACTTTGAGCGACGAAACCAACATTCCCGAAGCCAACTCTGAAGCGCCCGCAAGCGCTGCCCCCAGCGAAACCGCACCCCAAAAACCCTCGGCACCGCCAGCTCCTGCAGCGGGCGGGCTCCCCGGACTCGGCGCCAAACCCGCAGGCGGACTCCCCGGACTCG
>Ga0265293_10003197_pt1 | contig 30882 bp, 26 predicted proteins | sample Munlanlewell138R_FD_192505 | JGI IMG/M metagenome (GOLD analysis project Ga0265293, IMG submission 192505) | Leachate microbial communities from a municipal landfill in Southern Ontario, Canada - Leachate well 138R | ecosystem: Engineered > Solid waste > Landfill > Unclassified | place: Canada... | reverse complement strand
ATATATAAACACTTCGGCATTATCTTCACCTTCAATCTGAATCCTGTCATGAAACGGATTGGGATACACCTTAAAAGAAGTAGATTTATAATCTGCGACATACGTATACATATTATTAATAACCCCTACCCCGGCCAAATCGAAACCGCCGGAAGCAAAATCGGTGGGATAAGGGTCGTTGATGATTTGCCCGTGAGCATCATAGTTGGCGTAGGCCGTATCTATACTACCCACTACGTCGATAATCTTCACATAACGGATGGCATTCACATCTACCTTATCATCACCTTCCACCTCACTCAAATCGAAAGGAGTTCCCCAACCAATTCGATACTTTCCGGCTAAATTATTGATTTTAGTAGGATCTAAACTTCCGAAACCGCCAACTTGTTTATCCGTCGGAGTGTTGGAAGTAGCAGGAAACCGGACGTAATGAATTCCATCCGAACTAACTTCCACAAATGCCAATTCGAGAAAATGATCGTTCAAGGAGTTTTCAAAAACCACAAAATCATAACCTTGATGATTCATTATCGGTGTTTCGAATTGCAGCACAGCCACTCCCCCATCTCCTAAACTAATCACACGGGTGGCATCACTGTCGTTTGCTGCACCTATGGCATCCGCTTCCTTTCCATAGCTAACCAAACCGTGGTCTTTAAGGGCTATGTCTTGATAACCGCGTATTACTTCGCAGGAAGTAGCCCAGGCGATGATACGTTTGTCTTTGCAATGTATGGCTTTGCAGTCGTCAGTCCCCACAGCACCGTCGAATTGCGCAACCAAATATGGAGACAAACAAAACATTTGCAGCAATATACAGAAAATCTTTTTCATATTTAATACACTATTAGCTTTTTCGTTACACGTCCTGCTTTCGATGTTATATACAGGAAATACATTCCTTTGGGAAAATCACCACAAGGAATTTTATAAAAGGCATTTTCATTACAATCTACCCTATCACTATATATTATTTTTCCATTCAAATCCACGACACTAAGATTTACGCTTTCATTCCATCCTTTGAGTTCACACACCACAAAATCGCTTGCAGGATTGGGATAAAGCAAGGCATCATATACATTAAAATTAATTGTAGAAATATGATTGGTATCGCCAAACGGATTAGAAACGGGAGTGATGGGAATATCCCACACATACACCCATTCGGTATCGGATTGGCCGCATGATTCATCGCCAAATTCGACCATGTCGTCGGGATGCACATATTGCGTACTTATTCCATTTACAGCTCCTTCGTTGATATTATACATCCAATAGCCGCCCTTTAAGGCCAGGGTGTAGGTGCTGTCTTGGTAGGTGATTTCGGTTATATAACCGCCGCCGTCTACATAGGCAAAACGCGGGTCGTCTTGAGCAATGTCGTCGAGCAGTTGGGAAACCAATAGGGAATCGCTTGCAAAACGATAGCCCCAGGCAAAAGCAATTTGGGGTTCGCACCAATTGACAATCATAATGCAACGATTGCTACCACTTCCTACCCAATACTGTATGTCATCGAAAGTGATGTCGTTAGATTTCACTTTTTTTAATGACAAATCGGGGTTTTGTGCCAATACATTTAACAAAACTCCCATTAAAAACAGACTTGTAATTGTTACTCTTTTCATTTCTTTTTGATTTAATATTACAAAATATATTTAAAATTTAAAACTTACTTTAATTTGAAAATGCCTGCCCGGCATAGGATAGTTCTTGACTACCTCATATTGTTTATTACACATATTCAACATCTCGGCACCTAAGGTCAAGTGCGTTTCTTTTATGGTAAAGCCACGATATACCGCAATTCCCTGATCCAAATAAGGGAGCAAAGCATTGTCGTCGGTATTTTGTCCCAACATATAACGTTCACCTACATATAACAAAGAATAAGAAACATGTATCCATTTGGTTTTGAGAACCACCACCACCGAAACGCTGTGTTTAGGCGTATATGGAATTTGGTGTTTATAATTTTTAGCCTTTTCATCACTTATATCCACGACATATTGATAGGTGTAGTTTATCATATATTCCGTTTGAATGTGTCGATGATATTTCATTTCCACCATCGCTTGCACATTCACCCCTGTTACCAACACTTTGCCGAGATTGATCATCGACCAAACAAAGAGGTTCTTATTGGGAACGGCAATAATCTTATCATTTACCATATTATGATAAACATCAGCACTAAGTGAAACATAAGGCAAAAGGACGTTAATATATTCCACCCATTTAACACCCACATCGAATTGTTGCGTACGTTCGGGTTTTAAATTTGTATTCCCTACTAAACGGTAATACAAATCATTAAATGTAGGCATACGGAAAATATTCTTATAGAATGCTTCTATGTAAAACGATTTCTTTTCAATGGGTTGATAAGAGATATGGAAGGAAGGATTCAGTCTGTGTCTAAATGTTCCTTTATCTTCGCTTTTTACAATATCATATATATAAGAATGCAACAAAGTGGCCGAAAGCGAAAACTTTTTCAAACGAAACAAGGTCGAAGCTGCCGTTAAGGATGTGTAACGATACGGAAGAGGAAAATCCTCCATAGATGTATGCATGTCATTAAGAAATAAATCATTAGAAAGGGATAACGACAATTTAGGAGTAGCCTCATACAAAACGGCATTGGAAACATAAAACTCACGCTGCCAATATTTATTATCTAATTTACCTTCCACATTGAGATAATCGGGATCAAGATAACGTAAATAGCTGTAATTCCATTTGGCATTCGATTGAAAGCGCAGTTTCTCTTTAATATTATATTGATAATGCAATTGAGCGAACAGATTTTCATCCCACAAACGTTGACGAGAAGGAAGGGAATAAAACACCACAGCACCCGGTAATCCTTGCTTGGCATAGTAATAAAACACTTTGGCGTTTAATTCCTGTTTAGGATTTATTTGTAAATACACATTGGCTTCGGTGCGATAGCATTGCATATCGGCATTCTCCCGACGAAAGCGCAGACTGCTGTCGGCGTTTTGGATGCTAAAGGGGTAGTTTCCTTTGTTATACATGTATTCTCCGTAAAAAGAAGTAATGATTCTTTTCCCTATTTTGTTTTCCAACAACACTGTCGGTTGATATAAATGGAAAGAGCCTGTTTTAAAGGAGACATTCACATTCCAGGGCTTATTTTCTTTAAAAACAGCTTTGCGAGTATTTAATTGCAATAAACTTGCTGAAGCAAAGGAACGCGCCGTTCGGAAAATATCAGTCCCCTCTCCTACATACAAAGTGATGCAATCTGTATTATCCAAAGAAAAGCGTCCGATGTTAATCTGACCGGTTTGATAGTCGGAAACGGTCAAGCCGTCGTAAGCCACCGCCGTATGATTGGCACCGAGGCTACGAACCGAAACGGTTTTCAATCCGCCCAAACCACCGTAATCCTTCACGATTACCCCCGAGAAGTATTTCATCACATCCGAGAGTTGAAGCGAGGGAATGGAACGTAGCGTTAAACTATCCATTATTTGTGTCGAAGCCGAATGAGTTTCCTTTTGAGCATTGCGTTTGTTATAAATGGTAACACCCTCTAAACTCTTCGTTTGCAGACTGTCCTTTTGCTGAGCACAGAGCGTAAGAGGAAATAATCCCGTACAAACGAGGACATTCAGTAAATAAACAAATATTTTATTCCGACTATACATATTTCAAGTTCTTCCGACTATCAAACATTTGTATTCGCCGGCTCGGAAAAAATTAAGATAAAATGATAAATCATTTGGTCTTCAGCCATTTCCTCGAAAGCTTGCGAACACTCATTTGGCAGGTCTTCTGACTTACTCCCGTTTTGATAGCCTTCCCATTTCTTTCAGATTGAAACAGTGGCAAAAGTTTTCAAAACGTTTAAAGAGCTTACAGCAGCGGGACTGTCAAGGATTTGCACCTTGTTCCCTTTTGATCGTACACCCTTGCGGACTTCCGAACCAAATGCGATGCAAAAGTATATCTTTTTTGGTATACTTGGATAAATAAAAGAAAAAAAAATGTTTTTTAATAAACAACTTATGGATAATAATCAAAGTAACAAAAACCAACGCAGTGGTAATTGAATGCAATTTTCCTTAAGCACAGGCGAGGCAATGCCCTGTGAAACTAGCAATCCATAACGACAATGTATATTTGAACATTTTATTTGTTTTGTTTTTGTTTTATTTGTTCCGACTTCCAATAAAACCGGTTTGTGTCGTGTTTCGATAACGAAATCAGGATTTGTTTCCTTACCGGTTGTTAAAAATGAAATTATTCCATCGGTTAAACATCTCCTAAGATACATTACAATTAAATCTTCCATTAATTTACTTTTGAATTGTTCGGGCAAATCTTGTCCGTATAAAGTGGATAACAATGCACTGCGTAAAGAAGGAGACATAAAAAAGGCTTTTTTATTCTTTACAATTTTAGCATCCAATCCGCCATAAGGAAGCAGAACATTTAAAAGTTCAGCTTTTGCTAAAATATCTATCAATTCATTAATTTCATTTTGTTTTACACCGATAATTCCGGCTAATTTTTCAGGATTTATTTCATCGGAACCGGCAAGACGCAAGATAAGCCGCTCGATTTTTGTGGAATCGGTAAAAGAGGAATTTAACTTCGGAATATCTTCCAGAATAACACGTTTAAATAAATCAAGAATACTATCATTAATACTTATATTATTTTCATAAAAAAGAAAATTCGGAATGTTTTGGTAAGCTATATATCTTTGCCAAAGCTTTTTTAAGTCTAATGTATTATAGTCATTAAAGCGTTGATAATAGTTGTTTACATCTTTTTCAAGTAAGTTGATTTTCGAGAAAGCATCTTGAATAGTTTCACTATAAAATATAGCTTCTTTCATATTAGCGGATAAACCCTTGACTGGTGTTAGCATACTCCCTTTAGTTTCCAAATAAGATTTTACGGCAACATACTCACTAAACTTAAAGGGGAATGTTTTTTCAATATGCATCCTTCTTGCCAAATCGGCTGTTTGATTCAAAAGCAAAGCGGAAGAACCTGTACATAAGACACAAGCCGTTCTTGCTTCGTCATACAATATTTTTAATGTTTTACTCCAGTTTTCATCATCGTGGACTTCATCAAAAAGCAAGGTGATGGGTTCATTTAGTTGATTAAATCGTTTTTTTAAAACATGTCTTTGAAATTCTTCAAGGGCTGTATGTAAATCTACACCCAAGTTTTTAAGTATATTGACGTTGAAGAAATAAATCTGTTTGTTATTTTTTCCATAAATATAATCTGCCATCTGCCATAAGAGTGTCGTTTTCCCCACTCCACGTAATCCAGCCAAAGCAATAAACCTTGGTTCTGAACCGGATGTAAAGAAGTCATTTACATATTTTTGAAGAAGTATATACACCCAACGTTTCGGATAACGCAGTTTAATGATAGGATGAGTCAATCTGCTATCTATAACAACCTTTGTTACAAGAGTGTTTTCCAAATAATATTTTAAATTGCCATCCCCTTTGTTCATCCTTTATTATTTCTAATTTTTGATGCAAAAGTAATCATTTTTTTATTCCGTTATTGCCCGATATAAATTACGCTATTAGCAACAGTTTCCTCGCTTATATAAGTCTAAGCATATACCTTATAAAATTATGAAGCAAAGAATCTGTTGAATTTTATCAAAAAAAGGTAAAATCAATTATAAACAAATCAAAGACTATCGAATGCAATAACCTAAAACCGTTTCGTATACACATGACAATAAGGCAAAGCACCTTTTAGTTGATAATAGTCCTGGTGATAATCTTCGGCCGGATAGAAGGCTGATGCCTGTGTTAGTTTTGTTTTTACATCATAGCCTTTGTCTTTCAGTATTTGAATCAGTTTTTCGGCAATTTGTTTTTGTGCATCGTTCAGATAAAAGATTTCGGAACGGTATTGCAAACCTACATCCGGTCCTTGACGGTTTAGCTGAGTCGGGTCGTGGATTTCGAAAAATAGCTTTGCCAAAGTTTCATAATCGGTCAGTTGGGGGTCGTAAACCACACGTACTGCTTCGGCATGACCACCCACATTTCTACATACTTCCTCATAATTAGGATGTTGCGTTGTTCCTCCGGTATATCCGTTTTCGACCGAAATCACCCCTTTTTGTCGTTGCATCAGGTGTTCGACACCCCAAAAACAACCACCGGCAAAAACAGCTACCTCTTTCTCATTTAATTCTTTATATTGTGCCATAATATCAATTGATAATAGATTAAATAAACTAATACATAAAACAAAACGAAGCGTAGTAACACTTTGTATCATGTCTTGATTTTTTATTGATAACAAAAACAATGGAAATAAGTTTAAATTTCATTGTAAAACAACAATAAAATGTATGATTTATCGTAATACAATAAAAACTTTGATGTATGAGAATGGAAAAGAAAATAGTATGTTTTGTAGTTTTATGTTGTTTGTTTTCTTTGCATGCATGCAAGGACTTTATGCGAAAGGAGCAAGCGACAGCCATCACGGTCGAAGTAATGAAGGTAAACACCTATAGCGACACCTTATATCAAAACTATATCGGAAAAATAGAAGAAGAATTTTCTTCTTCCTTAAGCTTTTCCGTACCAGGCAATGTAGAACAAGTATATGTTCGTGAAGGTCAATATGTTGAAAAAGGTCAATTGTTGGCAAGCTTAAACCGTGAAAACTTACAAAGCACCTACGAGGCCGCTTTGGCTATGTTGAAACAAGCCGAGGATGCCTATCATCGGATGGAACAATTACATAAAAACGGAAGTGTTACCGAATTGCAATGGATGGATATGCTGACACAATTGGAAAAAGCCAAATCGTCGGCCAATATTGCGAAGAAAAATCTCTCAGCTGCCGATTTACATGCTCCTTTCAGTGGCATCATCGGTAAACGCAACATTGAGAAAGGTATGTACGTAATGCCTACAATGCAAGCCATCAGCCTTTTAAGCAATAAGAATGTAAACATTAAAGTAGCCATACCCGAAAACATCATCTCCTCTATTTATTCCGGACAAAAAGCCATCATACGTGTAGCAGCCTTAAACGACCGACTCTATGAAGGTAAGGTAGAAAAAAAAGGAGTCGTTGCCAATCCCCTATCCCACAGTTATGAAATCATTATACCGGTATCAAATTCCGACAAACAGTTGATGCCCGGGATGATATGTAACGTAAAAATACTAGTTAACGACACCATTCCTTATATTGTATTGCCCCTGCAAGCAGTAAAATTATCCCACACTGGCAAACATTATGTCTGGCTGGCAAAAGATAGCACGGCACATAAACAATATGTTGTTACCGGACCTCTGCAAAAAAACGGCATTGTCATTCTCGACGGATTGGAGTTAAATGATTTGGTCATTACAAAAGGACAGCAAAAAGTAAGTGAGGGTTCTAAAATCATGATTCAATGAATAGCAGAATAGAACGTCTCGTTGCTTTTTCGATGAAAAACAAACAGATTGTTTTTCTGTTTGTGGTGATGTTAATGCTTTTCGGCATGTATTCCCTGTTTATTATGCCTAAACAGGAATTTCCGGTATTTACCATTCGTCAGGGATTGGTAATTGGAGTTTATCCCGGTGCTACTTCGGCCGAAGTTGAAAAACAACTCACTAAACCCTTGGAAAAATATCTCTTTAGTTATAAAGAAATAAAAAAAGACAGAACCTTTTCCATTTCCAAAGACGGCTTGGCCATCATAGTGGTCGAACTGAACGATAAAATCAAAAACAACGATGAGTTTTGGTCGAAATTCCGTCATGGACTGACCGAATTCAAGCTAAAGCTCCCTTCGGGAGTATTGGCATTAACCGCCAACAATGATTTCGGCGAAACATCGGCCTTACTTATTTCCATTGAATCAAAAGATAAAACCTACCGTGAACTCGAACAGCACCTTGAAGATTTGGAAAACCGTCTCCGACAAATCAAATCGGTATCTAACTTACGTCACTACGGTTTACAACATGAACAAATATCGGTTTATATCGACAAAGAGAAATTAGCCGCATACGGCATTAACAGCTCTACTTTATTTGCCACTTTATTTGCCCAAGGATTTAGTACGGTCAGCGGGAAGGTAAGAAACGAAGATATAGCCGCCCCTATATATATTTCCGAAACCTATCAAAACGAAAATGATGTTGCCGAACAAATCATCTATGCCGACCCCAAAGGCAATATGATACGCTTGAAAGACATCGCCACCATCAAACGGGAATATCCTCATCCTGATAACTACATCAAAAACAATGGAAATAAATGCTTATTGCTTTCTTTGGAAATGCAAGAGGGAAAGAATATCGTAAAATACGGTAAAGATGTGGATAAAGTGTTAAAGGAATTTCAAGAAGAACTTCCTCCCGACGTCCATCTTTTCAAAGTCGCCGACCAACCCGATGTGGTAAACAAAGCGGTGAATACTTTCTTGAAAGAAATGATTATCGCTATTTGTACCGTATTATTGGTTATTATGTTGTTGCAACCCTTACGAGTTGCATCCATCGCTGCCATGACCATTCCTATCACCATTTTCATATCCATTGGTATTCTTTTCGCCTTAGGATTTGAACTCAACACAGTTACTTTAGCCGGTTTGATTGTAGTCTTAGGTATTATCGTGGATGATTCGGTGGTTATTATCGACAATTATCTGGAAAAACTCGACCATCAGATACCGGCATGGGAAGCGTCTGTATCGAGTGCCAAAGAATTATTCAAATCCATTTTATCGGCTACGTTAGCCATCAGTATTACCTTTTATCCTTTCCTGTTTACCACTACAGGTATTTTCCATGATTTTATGTTGGCATTTCCGTGGACGGTTACCATTACCTTGTTTATCTCTCTTATAGTAGCCATGCTGTTTATTCCTATCATACAATTTACATTCATAAAAAAAGGACTAAGAACACACGGCAAACAAAAAAACAACCTGAGTTTTAAAATAGCCGAATTCATTCAAAAACAATATAATAAAATCATACATTTGGCATTCAGGTTTCCACGTACGGTCATCTTAATTGCTATAGGTGCCATTATAACCGGAGTGTTGGTATTTCTGAATCTGCCTCAAAAAATGATGCCGGTAACCGAAAGAAATCAGTTTGCCGTTGAAATGTATTTACCCACCGGCACTCCTATCACCACAACGGCACGTATCGCCGATTCGCTTGAATCCATGCTAAATAAAGACAAAAGAATCACCTCGATAACCTCTTTTATCGGAACCTCTTCGCCTCGTTTTCATACCTGCTATGCCCCTAATATGCCCGACCCCAGTTATGCCCAATTCATCGTAAGTACTTCCGATTTCCAAACTACCAACGAAGTATTGAATGATTATAGCGAGTCTTATGCCGATTATTTTCCCGAAGCAAACATCCGCTTCAAACAATTGGATTTTGTATTTGCCTCCTATCCCATTGAAATTCGCTTAACAAGTAATGATTTAAACGATCTGTTAGAAGCCGAATCCATCGTAAAAAAGGAAATCAAACAAATGAAAGAACTGATTAACCTGCGCAGCGATTATGGAGAACAACAAGCGGGCGTATATGTTAACATCAACAACATCGAAGCCAATAATTTGGGAATTAGCAAAGTGGATGTTTCCAACAACCTTGCATTGCGTTTCAGTAACGGCATTCCCATCACTTCCGTTTGGGAAGGCGACTATGCTGTTGATATAGTGTTGAAAGCCGATAACAACACTTCAAATACTTTTGAAGATATCCCGAATGAATATATTTCTACCTTATTAGGCAATGCCGTCCCTTTACGACAAATTGCCACCGTAGAAGCCGACTTTAATCCCGGACAGATAGTAAGGCGTAACGGCTTGTATTGCATCAGTTTGTTATCTGATGTGAAACGGGATTACAATGTAGTGAATACGACCGATAAAGTAGAAAAACTGATAAAAAACAAGTGTACACTTCCGGAAACAGTCGAAGTACAATGGGGGGGAGTGAGAGAACAGGATCTAATCCTAATGCCTATGATTGTTTACGGGCTGATAATAGCCGTTGCCATTATATTCATGATATTGGTTTTTCATTTCCGTAAAATCAACCTGGCATTATTGATATTAGGAGCTGCTTTACTCTCTGTATTTGGTGGTTCGGTAGGCATTTTAATTATGGGTATGGAATACTCTCTTACTTCCGTTTTGGGATTGGTAGCATTGATGGGTATTATCGTCCGTAACGGTATCATCATGTATGATTATGCCGAGGAACAAAGATTACATTATAACAAAAGCGCCTACGAAGCGGCCATAGAAGCAGGCAAACGACGGATGAGACCCATTTTCCTTACATCGGCGGCAGCATCTATGGGCGTTATCCCTATGATTATCAGCGGAAGCTCCTTGTGGGCTCCTATGGGTGTTGTGGTTTGTTTCGGCACCTGGTTGTCGATGTTGTTTGTGGTTACCGTACTCCCTGTTAGTTATTGGATTGTTTTTCAGAAATTAGACCCTAAAAAAATATTTGTGGTCAGAAATAAAAGAAACAAATTATGAAAAAGATATTTTTAATATGTTTATGTGTGATATGTAGTCGCTTGCTACCGGCTCAACCTACGTATACATTAGATTCCTGCCTCTCACTCGCTTTGCAACAGAATGTAAAAATCAAAAACAAACTGCTTCAAATCGACATGGCACGACAAACCAAAAAGGAAGCTTTTACCAATTATTTTCCCAAAGTATCCGCTTCGCTTTTGGGTCTTTACGGTTCCACGAAAGGAACGGTAAACCTCAACATGGAATTAAGCGTCGATCCCATGAACATCCCCCTATTAAACATCACCACACCCGCTTTCACTTTTCCTTCTTTCAACACAAGCATTGATTATTCCTTTCTCCAATACGGTTATTCGGCTGGTATAAAAGCCATACAGCCTTTGTTTGTGGGAGGACAGATATATTACGGCAATCGTTTGGCTAAAATCGGTGTCAAAGCCGAAGAGCTACAATTGACGTTAACACAATATGAAATCAAACAAAAAGTAGAAGAATATTTCTGGCAAATCGTATATTTGAAAGAACAACAAAAAACCATTCGTATCATACAAGAGCAACTAAGCCAAATCAGTAAAGATGCCGGAGTAGCCGTACAAGCAGGAGTAGTTCACACGAATGATTTACTTAAAATTCAACTCAAAGAAAAGGAATTGGAAGCTGCACGCCTTAAAGTCGAAAACGGCATTCGCATGCTTAGCCTCAGTTTGCGACAATATACCGGCATCAAAGAAAGGGATTTTAACATTATTTACGACAGTTTAACTATGCCCGAACATCCTTCCATCTATTATGTAAATCTCGAAGAAGCTGTCAGCAAACGCATTGAAAACAAACTATTATCCTATCAAGTGGAAGCCTCCAAATTACAAACAAAAATGGAAATCGGAAAGAAGCTGCCTACCATTGCCGTCGGGTCAACTTATATGTATACCGATTTAAGCAATATCGACAATCAATCGGGCGTAATTTTCGGCACCTTGTCGGTACCTCTTAGCGACTGGTGGGGCGGTGCTCATACCATAAAAAAACATAAATTACAAGAAAAAATCAGTCAAAATGAATATCAAAACACCTTGGAACTTCTATATCTACAAACGGAACAAGCATGGAATGAATTAAATGAAAGTTATTTGCAAATAGAAATAGCTGAAACGGCCATTGCTGCCGCCCAAGAAAATCTGAAAACAACCGGCGACTGTTACCAAGCCGGCACTGCCACCCTATCCACCCTGCTCGAAGCACAAACTTTGCTTCAACAAGCTCATACACAATTCTTAGAAGCCTATACGAACTATTATAAAAAGAGAACTATATATTGGCAGTTAACGGGGAGATAATGAAATTATTTTAACCGCAGAGATTCAAAAAAGTCGTCAGTTTTCAGTTGTCAGTTTTCAGTTTTTTTCGGAACGAAAAAATGTCAATGCCTGAAATAGGTTGACCGCAAAAAGTTAAAAAAATGGCAGAAAATAACAAAGAAGAATTGACGTTATCCGAAAGACGAAGAAGGATCTTTAGTGAAAGTTTTAAACGAAAAAAAGTACAAGAAATAGAGACAGGTCAGAGTAGAGTTTGTGATATTTGTAGACAATATCAAGTAAGCGCAACTAATGTACATAAGTGGGTAAACAAATATGGCAGTATGAAAAGTAAAAAAGAAAGACTAATCGTAGAAACTCAAAGCGATACAATTCAAAACATTGAATTAAAGAAACGAGTAGCCGAATTAGAAAGAATGGTGGGTCAAAAGCAGATTGTAATTGATTTTCAAGAAAAAATGATAGATTTGGCAGAAGAAGAATACGGTATAGATATTAAAAAAAAATTCGAAACAAGACCATCATCTACTTCACAAAAAACCGAGACAAATATCCCTACACATTAAATGCTTTATATCAAGCTATAGGAATCACTAAACAAGCTGTGCATAAAATGTTAAAAAGACATAAAATAGATATTGAAAAAAAAGAATATCTAAACTATAAGATCCAGTTGATGCGAGAAGAGCATCCTACTATGGGTATAAGAGACTTATATTTCAAAATCAATCCTATATGCATTGGAAGAGATAGGTTTGAAGCATTTTGTAAAGAAAATGGATATTATATTCGTAAACATAAAGTTTTTAGAGGAACAACAGATAGTTCCGGAGTTATACGGTTTGAAAACAAGATAAAAGATATAAAAGTTACTGATATCAATCAAGTATGGCAAAGTGATATTACCTTTTTTTATGTAGCAAACAGATTTTATTTTATAACATTTATAACAGATGCATATTCAAGAGTAATAGTTGGTTATAATGTTTCAAATCATTTAATTACTGAAGAAACCACTTTACCGGCTTTAAAGAAAGCAATTAAATTCAGAGTAGGAAAGATACCGAAGAAATTGATATTTCATTCCGATGGTGGAGGTCAATATTATGATAAGGATTTTCTAAAATTAACCAAAAAATATGATATGGTAAACAGCATGTGTAAGCATCCATGGGATAACGGGATAGCAGAAAGAGTTAACGGAGTAATCAAGAATAATTATTTAAAACATAGAAATATAAGAAATTACGATGATTTAATTAAAGAGGTTGACCGAACAGTATATCTATATAACTATGAAAAGCCACATATTAAGTTAAAAAGATTAACTCCGATTATGTTTGAAAAAAGTATAACTTTGCAAAAGCAAGAAAAAACGAGAAAGACGGGATAATTACACGTATTAAAAAATAAAAAAAACAATAAAAATAAGTTAAAAAAGGTCAACCTTTTTTAGGCATCGTCACGACTTCATTCATAATATATAATAAGTAATTTATAATTAGCAATGGTCTCGCCCCTTGATTAAATACTTTCACATAGATTCTTCATTTTTTGCTTTATTCGTTGTATGCGAGTTCCAACGTTTGAAGTACTAATACCAATAATCCCTGCAATATCGGCGTGGGAATAACCATCAAGGTAAAGAAAAATGATAAAACGATCTTCAGAATTCAAGCTTTCAACAACAGTATATAGCTGTTCTAATAAATCGTCCTTTTTTATATTATTCAGACTTTCTTCTAAAAAAACAGACAATTCTACAAATATCGGTTCTTTTATTGCTTTTCTTTGATAAGAAATTGCCGTATTCAATGCAATACGGTAAACCCATGTAATCATCTTACATTCCGGCTTATAAGTTTGATAGCCTTTCCATAAATTTAATATTATTTCTTGATAGAGATCTTTAACTTTTTCTTTATCATTACAATATATTCGACAAATATTGAATATTAAATTTTCATATTGTTTGACGACAAGCATGAATTCTTTTGCATTGGTAGTTTCTTCCATAGCTTAATGTTTTAGTTTTAGTAAATTATAAATGTTTGAAGTCTTATTTTATCAAATTTTATTCAAAGTTAGTTTGTTTTAATTTTATATCAACGATGCTGCCATTGGGCTTTTCGTAAAGAAAACGAACAAATCCATAATTTTCGTTGTAGAAATAGGTAACTTTATATTGTCCCAATTCTTCAACGTGGCTCACATTCCACCCTTCGATTTTATAGCAAAGCAATCTATTTCCATTATAATCAAACTCTTCCGTTTCATTCATTTGTTGTCTCTTTTGAGATATTGTTTGATTGTTTAATTGATTAAATCCTTTTACCACTTTAAGTTCGATTTTTGATTCGGATATAATAGATGGAGGTATAAGTACTTCCGGCATAGGAAGAATTTCCGTAAACGCAAAGACTTTTTCACGAGGGGGATGTAAAAACACATATTCTTTATCTTCAATAAAACCTGTATTCTCTTTTATCCCGGCATATTCAAAACTAAGTCTTTTCTGACCTGAAAAAAGAGACAACCAATAAAACGATCCAACTCCCATTTTTACTTCTATCGTATCCGTCAATACTTTGGATTCATTATAAAAATAAGCATTAAACATCCATACTCTACCTGATTGATAAACTAATCTACTGTCTTTCTTAGTGCAACAACAGCAGAAAACACAGCATGATAATATAATAAAATTCAATTTCTGAAAAAGGAATGCTAATCTTCCCATATTATGTATATTAAATTTGAAACGTTTGTTAATTCTAAACATTGCATAAATTAATTAAAAAAAAGGAAAATCCGCATAAAAACTTCATTTATTTCCAAATACATTTTTTAAGAATTATATTGTTCATCTATGATGACAATATTGTCATTTGTTTGAGCTGTAATTATTACTTCACAGATATTTCCACTTAATTCATCAGAAACTTCTTCGCTATAACATTGGGATGAAATTACAATAAGATGATCGATATCGTAAACTTCATCCTCCAAATCGGGATTAATTGGACTAGGGCTTTTCACTACTTGAATTTGGGCTGTTCCAGCATTTGAAGATGAACCGAAAGATTTCTTTGTCCTAGTGGTTTCTTTCTTTGTTGTTGTACCATCCGGATTTGTTATAACTTCTGTATATTTTTCGGTTTCGTAATCAAACTTATTGATTATATACACAGCTACTGCAACTGCAACTACCCACCAATTATAATCCTTACAACTATGATTATCATACACTTTCCTAAACACTTCTACACCATCTTTCATACCAACCACCTCAATAGTATCACCTTCTAATTTACTATTAATGTACAAGTATACGTATCTCCCACACGGACTTGTTTTTAAAGCCCATTGAGCAACAGATTTAACTCTATCTAATTTATCCAATATATTAAACGTAGCTCCAATAATTTTATCTGAGACATCTACCGGCTCGAAATTCAGTTGCCAATCAGTAGCACAGTTAGTTCTGATTATCAAGCCATCCATTGGCTCCACCATATTTGAAACAACAAGAGTTTCACCTTCAACACTTAAATTTGCATTTCCTTTTGGATAATGCATAATTCCTTTAAATTCAATTGCATTCATAACATAAATTATTATTAACCTACTCTTTTTCTCGGATTTTCGGCTTTCTCCGTTCCTGTTATTTTCCCTCCAACAGGAAAGAGGTATATATAAATAAAATAATGTGTTTTATAAAATTAGTATCCGGATTTTAAAAATAGCACTTTACTATATTAAACGATATTCTATTCTAAAAATCACAAGAGAATGATTTTTATTTAACCTTAATGGTTCATACATCACGAAACACCCTAATTTTCGGCACGAAAAATCCATTCTTAATTCTTAATTTTTAATTGTTTTCGCCGTTTTACCTTCGCCTACCGGTTCTTTATATTGATATTACTTATTTTCAATGTTTTTACAATATATTTATGATGAAAAAAAGTTTGCAAATGCAATAATATCAACCACATCCATTATGCGCCATAATACCCCCCTGACACAAGCTTGTTTGCGAAAACCACTGCTTTGTTTGGGTGACGAAACAAGCTTGTGTCAAAACGAGACAAGCCGGTTTAAAACAGAAACAAGCTTGATTTTAGGGGGTCTACTGAAGCAAAAAGGCATTTGCAAGTATTTTATATACAATAACATATAAATCATTAATTTTAAATCAAAAAAAATCATAATTATGGCACTAAAAGGAAAAATCGTAGAAAAAAGCAAACCCGGTCATCCGGAAGATAAATTATACCATGTAGTACCCGATAATACAGGATATACCTACTTTCCTGTTTTCGCTTACAAAGTCAGTGAATACACCGGTGTTTATAAAAAAACCGTATCATGTGTGTTATTTAGAATCAAGTCAGGGGGTGAATTCAAATCACCCCCTGACTAATTATTTTTCGGTACGAAAAACCAATTTATAATTCATAATTCACCTTTCATAATTCATTATTTTCTTGGCATGCGTTGAGATAGTCCATTATAACAACGGATGCTGAACGTGCATCGGCCAATGTTTCGTTGATTCCCATCGGACGTTTGCAACTGCCGGCTATAAACAAACCTTGCTGTGTGGTTTCGTTATCTTGTAAATGACAATTCAAACTTTGCGCAAAGCCGTACTCTCCTTTTATCTGTAATACATCGGCCAATGCTTTTGTGCCACACGAAGCTTCCATACCGACCATCAACACCAATAAATCGGTAGTCATTTTCATAGGAAGGCCTACCAAGGTATCTTCGGCTTTGATTTGTATCTTTTTATCGAAGGTAGATGCAGCTTCGGAGATACGACCTCTTACATAGGAAACATCGTATTTCTCTTGTGATTCACGATACATTTCTTCAAAAGACTGTCCCCACATCCGTAAATCCATATAAAAGATATATACATCGGTATCAGGCATGAGTTTTTTTACTTCAATAGCTTGTTTAACGGCCGTTACACAACATATCTTCGAACAATAATTATTACCCGATTTCTCATCGCGCGATCCTACACATTGTAAAAAAACAATGCGTTTGGGTGGCTCACCCATAGCATTTTCTATTTGATTATATTTAATCATTTTCTCCAAATCAACGGATGTAATCACACCATTGTAAATTCCATATCCCAATTCTTCTTTGCGTTTGGCATCGAAAACCGAATAACCTGTTGTTAATAATACGGCCGATGTTAGATATGATGTGTTCTTAGAGTCAACCACTTTCCATTCATCCCCGTCTTTTTTAATATCGACAATTTCCGTATCGCAGCATAGTTTGATATTGGGATGGAGTAATTTTTTATTTAGTTTATCTACCCTATCACTTGCCAACGAAAAGTCGGGAAATAAATACGCTTTATCCAAGAGATTGCTCAAGGTATTCAATGATTTTTCAAACAAAAGCACTTCCATGTTTTGATTGGCTAAAACAGCGGCGGCTTCAATGCCGGCCGGTCCTGCTCCTATGATAGCTACTCGTTTCATATATTATTATTTTTTATATTCTATACCAATAAATTATTCGGTCGTTCCGGCTTTGGCAATATCTGACCGGAAGCGCCTTTGTATTTTTCATTCGGATCGTAAGGAATTCCGATTTTATTTAATAAGACTTCCGATTGAACCTGATGTAATTGTAATCCTAAATTCCAAGGATTATAGCCCAATAAAAGACCGGCCATTTCTTCATACGTCAAAACAGGAATACCGTAACCGTCTTTATCGTAGGTTTTATGTTCCATTTCGGCGATGGTATATTGCCATTTATCCATAAACATGGTGCAGCCCGGACAATTGGCTACGATAAAATCGGGTTCATAAGGCTCCATTGATTCAAATTTCTTTTTGGTATTGGCGATGGAATAGCCCCTGTTTTCCTGCAATAAATAATGACGAAACCCGAACCCGCAACAATGACGACGTTCTGGATAATCGACCACTTCACCACCCCAAGCTTCGATCATACCGGCCAACACATGGGGAAACTCGGCTTTGCCCACTCCTTTTTCGGGAAATATCTTGGCATAATGACAACCTATGTGTTCAACCACTTGCAAAGGTTTGCCCGTAAATCGATTCACCAAGGAATATTTCATCTTTTCTTTTAAATCAAAACGGAATTTATAGATAATATCCGAAGGATGTACTAAATTCAGCGGAATATCAAATTCTCTGCCGGTAGCTTTATACAAATACTCCCGTGTCTTTGCCAATGTTTCAGGTTGACGGTTCCAGATTTCTATCACTTCGGAAAATACCCCGAAAGAGGTAACACACGAAGGCACGTAGTTCGTATATCCGGCATCTTTCATCAAGGAAAACAAACGGGCTACTACTGTCATGGTTGTTTCTAAAGGAACTATATCCGTATGATAACCTATACCCGTACATGTATGTTGATTCATTTCATCATAAATATCTTTTCCTAACTCTTCACGTACTATGCGTAAAAAGGCCGTTTCGGAACCGGGGAAAAAAGTTTGACGTATGCAACTTCTCTCATAGAAATATTTATCGTCGGCTATGGTCTTTTGATATTCGTTCCAATAATATTTTGCCATATTGTTTAATGTTTATATATACATTAATATTAATGTAGTCTTTATTTATAAAATCATGTTTTCTTTCACCAGTTCGGCAATATCTTTTACGTTACAATCGGTAGCTCTTTTAAATGCTTTTTTGCACATGGGACAAGCTGTAACGATGAGATCGGGATGTTTGGATAGTAGGCTATCCATGGCTGCATTGCGGATTTTAGTTTGCTGTTCGAGCGATATGACGGTATTCCCTAAATTATATCCACAACACAGACTTTTATCTTTCTCGTTTTTGGTTTTTAATAAAGTAGTTATGCTTTTAAGTATCTGGCGAGGGGCTTGATATATACCGCATCCTCTGCCCAATTCACAAGGATCGTGATACACTACTTTTAAATCGTCTTTTCTGACTTTTAGTTGACCGCTTTTTATCAAGCCATGAATATATTCGGTATGATGCATGACTTGTATAGGTAGATTATATTCTTTTTTAAAGGATTGATAGCATATCGGACAAGAAGTAACGAGCATATTTGCTCCAGATTGTTTGATTAGCTGTGTGTTTTTACGTCTTAATTCCGATGCTTGTATACTAAAGCCTTGCTGCCATAAGGGGCGTCCGCAGCAAATGGTTTTATCCTTATCCATAAACCAATACTTTTGATTCACTTTATCAAAGATATTCAGCATGGCATCCACAATGCCGGGCGTAAGATGCGACATGCATCCGGCAAAATAAACCACCCGACCAATAGAGTTAAATGCTTGTAAATTATCAATATATTTATAATTGCTTTCGGTATCCAGTTCTTTTTTATTCCGCATTTGCCTACGTATGGTCATCAAATCCAAGCCTACGGGACATTCGGCCATGCAACGATTACACATCAAGCAATTATCGGCAATCTCCTCTTTGGGACGTTTATACCGCAAATCGCGAAGAAAATAAATGGATTGGACGCCTTGCAATTGTAAATCTTTATACAAAGGGCAATTGTCAATACAAATGCCGCATCGAGAGCAGGCACTCAGCTCATACATGGTAAATCCCGACACTTGTTCGTTTTCGCTCAGCCCCCATTTTCTCAAAAAAATTAAAATCACTTCCGTGAATATATGCATATAACGGGAAAAGGGCATGGCCACAAAAAAAGTTCCTAAGGCAAAAGAATATAAGGTCCAAGCCGGAATTTCCAACACATCGGCTACCGTATAATTTATCATATCACCTAAGCCCTGAGTCAAAAAACCACCGTTATTGTATAAGGTAGCGGTAAAACTTTCCGACAACAATCGCAAAGGAAAAATCAACCACAAAGAAAATTTCGTAAAACGATCAAAAACAACATGTTTGCTTGTTTTTTTCATCCCGAACAGGCGGGAATATATCGATTTAATATAAGCCAATATGACTCCTGAAAGCACATAAAGGAGGATAAAATCCATCAGATGTGCAAAGAAGGCTGCATGTTTGAAAGCTTGAGGGTCGTGAATGAAATAACGGTAGAAAATCCCTGTCCAAAAAGGTTTCGGACCATTCACAGCCAATTCGGTTTCAACCGCTCCTACCAGTATCAATAAGAACCATCCCAAGGCGATGCTGGAATGCATATACCCTAATAAAAAATTACGTTTAAAGACTTTACGATGAAATAAGGCTTCCCATACCGTTTCCCATATAGCCGATAAAAACTTCCAGGATAGGATATTTTTCAATAGCAGGGTTTTTTGTACGCGGTTAAATTGCTTATACCATCGTATGTATTTAATTATACAGATTGTAATTAAAGCAATTACGCCTATGAGGAAGGGAAGTACAAACGGACTGAAATAATTACTCATCTTTATTTCTTATTAGCTTCAAACAATATTTTTCGCATATGTATAATCAAAGAACGTAGGTTTACGCCTCTGGGACACACCAGTGTACATTTTCCACAGAGCATACAAGCCTTCAAGGCTTGTTGTACCCCCTCATATTGAGCTCGTCGAAACAGGGTATGTAGTTTACGAATATTAAAATCCGTAAACTGACGCGCCGAACAAGTAGCGGCACAGGCACCACAGGAAATGCATCGCTTAAAGGAAGGCTCTTCTTTATAAAGTTTTCGGACAAGTTCCATTTTACATTCATCCAAATGAATCACCCGTGTGTTTGATATCTTAAATCCAAAATTCGTCATAATTGATTATTCTTTATTTTCCATCACTTTATTTCTCAAGTCTATTCCCCCGCTTATCTCGAAAATCTTTCGGATTTCGTCCAGGTTTTCTTGACGTATTTTCCGTAAGGCTCCGGGACCATCGCCTTGATAATTGGCGCCAAAACGAGGGGCTACTTCTTTGATATGTTCCACATACCACGCCCAAATAGGCCCTTGTTCGGGATGTAATTTGGGGTCAACGGTATCAGGATGTACGCAATACCCTATCTTTAATATATTGGCACCTACCCCACGCATGATGTCCTGTTGTTTACGTCCTTCGACACTTTCGGTATGATAACCCAGTTCTTGGGATATTTTTCGTAACACATTGATGACTTCTCCGGGAACATTGCCTCTCGGACAGCGTGTTTTACACGACATACATTGTCCGCAATACCATATGGTATCCGAACGCAACAATTGCTCTATGGCTTCCTCATCGTCCCGTTGCACGATATCGCATATGCTGCGCGGATCATAGGGAAAAAATTCCGCCGCCGGACAGATAGCCGTACATATGCCACAGTTCATACAGGCTTTTAAGGCTTCTTCAAAACGAATATCTTGCTTAAATAATTCACTTAAATTTCCCATCACTCATTGATTGTTACTTTATTGATACCCATCAAACGAAACAGAAACTTCGGCAATACCTTTTCCCTGTTGCGTTTCATTAAATTAATATGTAAACCCAAGACTTTGATCAAAGGAATTTTATGGGTTTCGACAAATTCTATCAAAGTGCCGTCAGGGTCTTCTATATAGGTGAAATGACCGGTGGCTTCGCCCATATCAAAACTGCTTTGACTAGCACAACTATCTACGGTAAAGGGAAATCCTTTTTCACGACAATAGTCTTTCAAGGCTTGCATATGGGTTACATCATAACAAATTTGGATAAAACCCGGGTCTCCCCAAAAACGTCCTTCGTAGATTTTCTTTGGCTCACGCTCCAAGGCTACTACCAGCTCCAGATGGCTGGGACCAAACATAGCGGCAAAAGCTCCTTTGCGCTTTTGACTGTGTTCGAGCAATACCCGGCGATAGCGTTGACTGCCACCCCGTAAAAATTGCCAATCTTCAAACACACCGATCTGATCATACACTATCGTATCATAACCCAAAATATCTTGATAGACCGGCAAGGCCTTTTCGATATTCCGAACGCCTATCATAGCCCCGACTACCCCTCCTGCCTGACGCTTACGGTCCACAAAGACATAGGCATCTTCTACAATTTGAAAATAATTTCCAAAGGGATCTAAGATGTAAAAACAAGGAATGCCGTCAGGCGTAATTAGAATATCGCTTATATGGCTGTATTTAGCTTTTATTTCCTGATGAAAAGTCTTGACATTCCTTGCTTTGATCTTAGCCAGAAAAACTCCCAAATCGGCAATCTGAATATCAAAATCCCGTGTTTTAGGCTTGCGTTCGGAATATTGCCAAATCTCCAAACCACCCCCGCCTTGTAAATTAACGGCTATACAAGCATGACGCTTTTGCGCTTGATTGCCGGTATAAGGCAACATCAACTCGGCGACACTATCATCTTCTAAAATCCTGATATCGGTTTGAAACATATCGATATACCATTTCCACGAGCGCTTCAAATTCTCCGTTCCTATACCCACTTGCTGTATGCCCGAAATAAAATATGAAGACATAAATATGTATTTAATGCGTAAATTTTATATGCAAAAGTAGCAAAAATATATTACATACCGATAGGATGATATAAATTCATACAATTAAGCGGAAAGCAAATGATAAACTGAGAACTTTCCACTCACATCGCTTTCAGACTCAAATCCAAGCTTTTCACACTATTTGTCAAGGCGCCGACAGAAATAAAATCTACTCCGGTTTTGGCATAGGCTCTGATGGTTTGTTGGTTGATATTCCCCGATGCTTCGGTTTCATAACAATGATTTACAATCTGCACGGCTTTAGCCACAGCTTCGGGGGTGAAATTATCGAACATAATGCGGTGAAATCCGCCCAAACGCATGGCTTCTTCCACCTCTTGCAGGGAACGGGTTTCTATTTCAATTTTCAGATCAAGCTTTTTGGCTTTTAGGTAGGCTGTTGTTTTTTCAAGAGCATTTTTCAAGCCACCGGCAAAATCGATATGATTGTCTTTAAGCATAATCATATCATATAATCCCATGCGGTGATTGCATCCCCCTCCTATCCTCACGGCCATTTTTTCGAGAACACGCAGATTGGGTGTTGTTTTGCGGGTATCTAATAAACGTACCGAAGTACCTTCCAACAAATGCACATAGGCTCGGGTTGTGGTAGCTATCCCGCTCATACGCTGCATGATATTCAACACCAAGCGTTCCGCTTTTAAGATAGAACGTACACTCCCTTCCACCTTCAGCACTATATCGCCCGGCTGCACCGAACGTCCGTCAGGAATATACACTTCGATTTGCATATCAGGGTCTACAGTCTTGAAAACACGCTCTGCTATCTCCACCCCGGCAATGATGCCCGCTTCTTTGACCCATAATTTGGATTTACCTCGACTGTCGGCCGAAATGGATACCAACGATGAATGATCTCCATCGCCTACATCTTCCCGTAAAGCATAGGTGATTATTTCCTCAATTGACATTGCTTGTTTTTTGTGATGCTTAATTCATATATTTGTAGCTTTTCGGTCTTTTTTGTTCTTTTTATGACATAATACACGCGAAACAAACAATTCGCCGAGGTAGTATAAGTGGCTATGGTATAGGTAACACATTCGGATGTATTGCCTTCTTGTTCAATTTGAAAAGTTTTGGGAGGATTTTTATCGAAGAAATCACTCACGATAAGTTCGGCTTGATAGCGGCTATAGGTCGCATCAATCCCGTTTATCTTTACATCGACCACTTCGTTGAAACAAAGCGATAATTGTTGTGCATTCCCTCTGATAAAAGCATCTTTGATTTGTTTTTGTATATTGATTTGTGTAAGTGATGAGTCTTTGGTTCCAAAAGAAAAAAGGGGAAAAGATATCAAAAACAGAAAAAATGGAAAGCTTCTACGCATATACAAAGCATTAATGGTTCAAACATTTCCTAACAACACAAAAACCAAACCAAAAAAATTATTTCACCGAAAATATTTCTTCAACCGTCCAGTTGGGATTGACTTCAATCACTTTATCGAAATAAATTATTTTTTCGGCTTGTTTTTTTTCGCGGTAATTTCCGCTATCCCATTTTCCATTTCCATTGGCATCGTAGATAATTCTCAGGCTGTATTTCCCGGGCACCAACAGGTCATAGGCAATGCTTTTATCGAAAGTCAGGCTTTGTTCGTTCATAACTTCCTTTTTTTCGTTCAACAATTGTACAATATAAGGCTGTTCTTCGGTAAATTGATAGTAAATATGTATATTTCCATAATCTTTGAGCGATTTCGTCGTAAACGCCAAGCGAATGCTGTCGGTATAATGTCCGAGTGCCGAAGCAAAGATGGAATCGCCGACACATAAAATATAGTCTCTTTTACTTTTCCAGGCATAATCAACCATCAGTCTACGTTGCAGACTATCTTCGAAGTTGAGTTGTGGAATAAGGGTATCATAACACAACACTTCCACCAGAGAATCTTCGCCCGATTCTTTGACCAAGGTATCGATTTTTTTTTCTTTTTTCAATTCCAAGAGGAAGCATTTCGACAAATCGGCTGTATGTACGGGGTAATCAAAGACAAGACATAGCTTCCTGTTCCTTTCGCCGGCATATAAAGCCGTATAGCTTAATACTTTTTTTTCTTCTATACTATCTTTTACGCTTTTTTTCATCTTCATCAAACTCCCTTTGTCGGCGGGATTGATATCGAGGGTGTCAAACACGCAGTCATCGGCGATTACCTGAAAACGAATGTCTTTATCTACTAAATAATTGAAAAATAAAACTACGGTATCTTTTTTTGCCCCAAAATCCCATACATACAAATCATCGATCAGGGTATCCAAGGATATCAATTGAAAGTCTTTTACTTCATTAGAAAATACAAATTGATAATGCGCTTGTTTGATTAAATTACGCCGCAAAAACTTAAGCGTAGTATCTTTTTCTTGAAAAAAGGAAAGGGCTATGCGCATGGAATCCATGGCATCATGGTCTATGCTTTGTGAACTATCGGTATGTAAAAGAGGAAGTGCATAGGTTTGTATATAGGTGTCGGCAAAGGCGATTTTTTCGTCCGGCAAATCATACATTCTATTGAAATTCTTATCTTCCAAGGCAAATAACAGATAGGACCTATTCGGAAGGTTGTTAAACACAAAATTCCCTTTGCTATCGGTATAGGTAACATAATCGGGTTCTTGGCTCAGAGGTGCCGAATCGTTTAGATTTTCATACAGAAAAACGCTTGTTTTGGGACAGGCTTCGCCGGTAAAGGCATCGTGCAGACTGCCGCTAATCATCATGGAATCTATATGTTCGCCGGTGGAGAAAACAAGGTGTTTCGAAGCCAATGTATTTCCCTCCGTAATATCTTTGACCGCTTCCAAAAGTTGAATCGTATACGTAGTGTTTGGCTGTAAGTCTTCCTTCCACTTAATCACGAGCGATTTTCCTTTGAGGACAAAATCCGGACTTTTTTCTAAACGAGGTGAAACAATAATGTTTTCCGATGGAGAAGCTAATTGGATGTATTCATTGAATGTCAGCTTGATTTGTTTGCCTTTAAATTGCATGGCTTCATGAGTCGGATATTGTGCGATGATATCGGGAGGAGCCACGTCCTTTGCGCCTCCACCTAAAGAGGCTTGACTGGCACAGGCATATAGCATATACGAAAGGACAACATATATATATACAATGGCATAGCTTCGTTTTGAACTCTTTGTTGATTTCATGCTGCAAAATTAGTTAATTTCACTTCTCATTCGAAGACATATATGCATTTTATAGGAATAATTTCCTGTTTTAATTCCACCTTGGATGCTTATTTATCTTTGCGCAACAAAGCCAATCCGCCGCTGCCGGTTTCTTTGTAGAGGCTGGGGAGGTCTTTTCCAGTTAGGTTCATTGTTTTCACCACCTTATCAAAACTAACGATGTGTTTCCCGTCCGACATCATGGCATATAAATTGGCATCCAAAGCTCGAAGTGCCGCAAAGGCATTGCGTTCGATGCAGGGTATCTGTACCAAACCGCAAATGGGGTCACAGGTTAATCCCAGGTGATGTTCCAAAGCCATTTCGGCTGCATATTCAATTTGTTGAGGACTACCTCCAAAAAGCTGATTGGCTGCCGCTGCCGCCATGGAACAGGCCGTACCGACTTCCCCTTGACAACCGACTTCGGCACCGGAAATAGAAGCGTTGGTTTTGACAATATTGCCAAATAAAGCGGCCGTAGCCAAGGCTTTGAGTATGGATTTATCGCCAAAATCATGATTGGTTTTCAAATGAAATAAAACGGCAGGCAGAATGCCGGCCGAGCCGCAGGTAGGAGCCGTAACTATCAAGGAGCCCGAAGCATTTTCTTCGGCGGTAGCCAAGGCATAGGCTGTTACCAAGCATCGTCCTTGCAAGGAGGCTTTGTAGCTTGAAGCTTTGACAAAGTAAGAGGCCGCTTTGCGCCGCAGCTTCAGTCCTCCCGGTATCACCCCTTCGTTTTGTAAACCCCTGAGTATGGCGGCTTGCATTACTTCCCAAACCACAGACAGGTATTCCCATATTGCTTCGCCTTCATGTTGAATGACATATTCCCAATAAGTCATTCCATTCGCTTCGATATAGGTCAATATATCGGATATGGAGGTATGTTCATACATGCTATGTTCCACGAGTCGGGTGTTCTCATCGGCCAGCTTCCCCCCTCCTATACTGTAAATCGTCCAACTATCCTTCACCTGCTGTTGTTCATCCAAGGCTTCAAAAAGCATGGCATTGTTATGAAACGGTAAAAATACATCCGGTTTCCAAAGCATATCGACCGGAGTAGGATGCATTACATCGATGATGGCTTTATCGGTAAAATGTCCTTTCCCCGTAGCCGCTAAACTGCCGTAGAGTGTAACTCGGAAGGAATTTGCTGTGGGATGCTTCGCTTTAAACTGCTCGGCCGCTTTACGAGGGGCCATGGTATGGCTGCTCGAAGGACCGTTTCCTATACGATAGATATGTTTGATGCTTTCCATCGGTTCTTGGTATTAAGTTAAATCATAGTGAATTTGATATAATATATTGTATGCCCCTGCTCCAACCACATTTTTTCGTAATAGGTCTGTATGGCCAAGATAGAATTTTGAATTTCCGACTGATACACATCCTCTTGTATTTCCAATATCGTATAATCAAGCTTATGGATGACCTCTTTGGTATAATGAAACAAGAGTTCGGAATCGGTTTTTAGGTGTATGCAGCCGCCGGGCGTTAACACTTGTTTGTAAATATCCAAATAATAGGATGACGTTAAACGTTTGGCCACTTTGGAACGTTTGGGTTGAGGGTCGGGAAAGGTAAGCCAGATTTCGTTGACTTCGCCTTCGGCAAACATACGGGGCAAAAACTGTATTTGCGAGCGGATAAAGGCTACATTCTGCATATTATTTTCAGCAGCATACTTACAACCCTTCCATAAACGGGCTCCTTTACGATCCATGCCTATATAATTCCGATGCGGAAACATAGCCGCCAAAGCCAGGGTATACTCTCCCCTGCCACAGCCAAGCTCCAAGGTAACAGGTTCATCTTGCTTGAAATATTCAGCCTTCCAGCGTCCTTTCATCGATGCATCTTGTTGCAATATTTCCTCGTAAGGAAAGGAAAAGTAATTTCTAAATGTCAGATTTTCTGCGAACTTCTCTAGCTTATTCTTACTCACGGCTCTTTTTTTTGAGCTGCAAAAGTACAAAAAAATACGGCATCATGGAACATGATTTCATAAGACTTCCCACACATCGGCTTTTTTCTACCATAAAAACACCAATCACCTGTTACAAACCAAGCGCAATATCGTCCATATTTTTATGTCAAAATGTAACATTAATGTTACATTAAACACCACTCGATTTTCATCCAAAGACATACAATGAGAGCTGACAGGGGTGTAATGTCCCCTGATTTTTTATTTATAAATCTAACAAACAATGAGTTATTTTTATATATTTTAACCTTTTTTAATGACAAAATGACGGTTAGAAGGCCGCTTTTTTCATGGCATGATTTTTGCTATTGCTTATCTCTGTTTGTTTTACGGAGGAAAAATTATCAATAAAATTTTATTTACTTTTGCACTTATTTCCAAAGGAACAAAAACAACATCATAGAAATTAATATTTTAATAACAACTAAAATCGCGCACGTAGGAGAAAAAAATGAAAAAGAAAGAAAAAGAAATGAGAGATTTTAAAGCAAAAGAAAACTACATTCAACCCATCCTCGAAGTCATAGAAGTGAAAGTGGAAAAAGGCTATGCTAGTAGTCCTGAAGCTGTAGCAGGAAAGTACGAATCCACTGAAAGCATCAATAATTGGGATTTTTAACACAGAATACAAACGCAACATTATTAAATTTATAGTAATAGCTAAGAAAATGAAGAAAATAATCATAGCTGGGTTCATGGTCCTTATAGGGGTAGCAGTCACTTCTTGTAAAGAAGAAAATACCGACAACCGCATCAAAGTACGCATAGCCGATGCTACCGACGCAGAGAATAAATCACAAAAGCTGTACGTAGATTCCGTTTCAGCAAAAATCTATTGGACTGTGAACAGTCATATCAAATTAGTTAGCCAAAACTACCATCCGTCCCGACTTCGTTATGTAGGCAAATCGGGGCAAATCGCAAACTTTGAACTCATGGAAGGCGAATTGGAGCCCATAAATTACATGGGATTTTATCCCGAAAATATTGAGATGAATACCGACCGCACCCTCATTTACAATGCTCCCTCCGTATTTACCATCAATCCCTCCAATCTGAGTGCTTACATTTCGGATTATTTGCTTATGTATGCTAAAACACCCTATAATCACGCCAATCCCAACGACACCCTGCTATTTTATCCGGGCATGACGATATTGGAACTGCCTTTGCGGGTAGATAGCGGCAGTTTGCTCATCCAATCGATTACCCTAAGTGCCAACGGAGTGAATCCGGGAAAAGGAGCCTTTGTTACCAAAGCCCGACTCCCCAATGTATTTAACGGAGAAACCGATCCCGTTGCCTTAAACGTTTGCAATAGCCTCATCTACCAATTCTCAGGCAATGGCTTATCTATAGGCACAACTCCCATTACAATTAAACTCTTGGTGTGGTCGGCCGATACGGCACCCGGATTAAGCAGCTATACCATTAACATCAATAACGATTATTTTAGCAAAAACCTCAGCCGAACGGCTACCTTTGCCAACAATACCTATTACAATCTCCCCGCTTTCATTCCACCCACACCCCAAATAGGCGATTTCTACCAAGGAGGAATCGTGTGCTCTACCTATATTGAAAACGGTCAAACCCATGGTTATGTATGTGCACCGCAAGATCTGACTGTTAAATTGCCTTGGTCTTTAACCGAAACGAATATATCAACCCTTGCAACCATAGGCAGTGGTGCAAATAACACCGTGCAGATTATCAACGATCAAGGTCCTGGTTACTATGCCGCTTATGTTTGCGATACACTAAGCATAAACGGATATACCGATTGGTTCCTGCCCTCAAGAGATGAATTAAATATGATTTACCAAAATCTCTTTATTCCCCGTTTACTTGATTTTCATAGTCAATCCAACGACTTATACTGGACTTCTACGCAAAACATCCAAAATCCGTCCAAACAAGCCATGGCCTTTAAATATAATACAGGACATGCCAATTTTGTAGTTTCGACTAAGAAAGATCAAGCATGTTATGTCCGCCCCATGCGTAACTTCTAAAAACAAGGCCTCGCACGGAATATTTCTTAACACACACAAAAGAAGGATACCTACTCCTTCTTTTTTTCATCCTAAAACATAGCTCCTCTTTGGCTTAAAAAATTAAATTAATTTTTTTTGAAATATTGCATTTGATAAAAAAATGTATATCTTTGCAGCGTCAAACTAAAATTAAGAAAAATATTCTTTGTATTTATAAATGAGTGTATTAGTTAATTATAGTTCCTTGCATTTTTGTAAAAAAAATGTATTATAGATGAATTTTTTATATATCACAACAACGTTAATTTTTAAATAAAATCGAAAAATGAAGAAAATGAAAAATCTTACCATCCGAAAATGTTTCATGTATGCTTTGCTAAGCATGCTTGTCATCGGCCATGTATCGTGTAAAAAAGATAAAACCGATGAAAACACCGTCAAAGTCTGCATTGCCTTTGACTCCCCCGACAAAACACAAAAAATTTACGTGGATGCCTCCTCTTCCATTGCGGCGATTTATTGGACAAACGGCACTCAAATCAGAATGATTAATGCCTCCAATCAGAATTTTTTGCTTCAATATACCGGAAGTGATCAAAGAGTAGCAAATTTCAGTATTGTAGGAGAAGGCAGTATGTCAACAGGAGATTATTATATCGGATTTTATCCGGCAAGTGCCACCGTAACAGCTCATGATAACATCGTCTTTACGGCACCCGACGCATATACCATTGATCCAAGCAATGTAGATGCTTATCTTATAAATAATTTATTAATGTTTACATATCCTAAGTATTCACATGGTCGAGACGATACGGCCTTTTTCAAACCGGCTATGAGCATTCTGGAATTACCTATTAAAACGGATTCCGGTAATTTCCAACTAACAAACATCAAACTAACTGCAATCGGACCTCCTTCTGGGGGAACCGGTGCCTTTATAAAGAAAGGTAAATTACCGAATGTGATTGGCTACACTCAATATATGAATTTAATTGAACATAAAAATACAATTGAATACCAAATAAGTGGGACAGGATTGGAAATTAATACAACACCTAAGGCATTAAAATTGTTGGTCTGGTCAAATAATTCGCAAACATTCACTCTTCAACATTACGAATTAACTATAAATAATACTATTACAAAGAAGTTTAAAACAGATAAAGATACAATTTTTAACAGCACTTATTATAAATTACCTACATTTGAAATTGTAACAAATCCCGATCCCGAAGATATTGAAATTGGCAATTACTATGCCGGCGGCATTGTCTTTCATATCTTTCAAGAAGGAGAACTTGGCTATGTGCCAGGGGAAACCCACGGATTGGTGTGCGACACGC
>Ga0265293_10003196_pt1 | contig 30887 bp, 45 predicted proteins | sample Munlanlewell138R_FD_192505 | JGI IMG/M metagenome (GOLD analysis project Ga0265293, IMG submission 192505) | Leachate microbial communities from a municipal landfill in Southern Ontario, Canada - Leachate well 138R | ecosystem: Engineered > Solid waste > Landfill > Unclassified | place: Canada... | reverse complement strand
ATCAATTTCCCTCTCAGGTTAAAATTCGCGGTAGGGGCGGGCATGGTAGAGGCACCATACGGTACAGGCCAGTGGCAAAGGGTGCGCCGGGAAGTGCTCGAAAGGGACGGTTACCAGTGCAGAATTCGTGGCCCAGGGTGCAAAATTGTAGCTTCGGAAGTCGACCATATTGTCCCCGTGGCCGATGGCGGGCCACCATACGACCCGGCGAACCTGCGGGCCGCCTGCAATTGGTGCAACACTTGGCGGGCACAGCGGCAAAAGTCGAGGGACGGTTGGAAAAGGGCGAAAACTCATATCGTCTTGGTAGCAGGGCCTCCAGGGGCTGGCAAGACCGCCTATGTTCGCGAGCATGCGAAAGCTGGCGATGTTGTGATTGACTATGGCGCTATCGCGGAAGCTTTGGGCCCTGGAGGTGGCCCAGGGCGCTCGAAGCTTGTGCGCGACCTCAGGGGAAAACTACTGACTCAACTTCGCCGGGGCGAGCTCGACGCACGCAAGGCTTGGGTGTTATCGACCGACCCTGACGCTGAGCGTCATTATCCGTACCATGAAGTGGTAGTAATCGACCCAGGCAGGGATGAAGTCATGCGCAAGCTAAAGGCGATGCGCTCACAAACCGACCTCAAAGTGGCGGCCGAGTGGTATCGTAGGCGTGCGAAGCAGAATGCGGGGCCTGTGGGTATAAGGGAATGGTAATGTGCCATAAGTGCCGAGAGTGTGGGCAAAACTTCAAGTCTAAAAGTGGCTTGATATTGCACAAACGGGCGAAGCATGGGGCGGCCGACTGGGGACCTAATCGCAAGGCTTTAGAGCAAACTCTCGACGAGCTAGACTCTAGGGGGTGTTTGGAACCGAAAGATTCTGCACTTGTGCAGATAGCATGCTCACTGGCCGACATAATCGACCACGGCAAGGTTAACGCCCAAGTTTGGCGAACTTACCATGAAGTGCTAGGGAACTTGGTAGAGCGCGATGACAGCGACGGTGCGTTTGAGAAGCTCATCGAAGAAATCAACAGCAAGACCCCGGTGGTACACTCGCCGGCGTCCTGAGAGAGAGTCCTTATCTTGGCGAATTGCTACAATAGCAGAGATGATGAATATGCCACTCATGCCGCATCAGCGGCAAGTGCTCGATGTGGGCCTAGAGATAGATCCAGAAACTGGACTCTTCGCCTATCGCGAGGTTATCGTTACCATGCCGAGGCAGATGGGAAAGACAGTGCTCATGTTCAGCCTCGAAGTCGACCGCTGTTGTATGTGGGGTGAAAGGCAAAGAGTGGTGTATAGTGCCCAAACAGGCATGGAAGCGAGGCGCAAGTTGCTAGAGGACCAGAAACCTATGCTAGAGCATTCGCCACTGTGGGCCGCTGTGGGAAAGGTGTACGAAGCTCAGGGGCGCGAGAGCATAGTGTTTCGCAACGGCTCGATTATCACAGTAAGCGCGAAGAGTGAACAGGCTGGCCACGGATTCACAGTCGACTTGGGCGTAATTGACGAGGCATGGAACGACGAAGACAGCCGGCGCGAGCAGTCCATGGTCCCCGCGATGAATACTCGGCCCTGGGCCCAGCTGTGGATATGCTCGACACAAGGCACAGCTAAAAGTGTGTATCTCAATCGCAAAACTGAGATGGGCCGGCATGCGGCTGAGGCCGACAAGGGCTCGGGTATCGCTTATTTCGAGTGGTCAATTCCCGAGGGGGCCGACTACGCGAACCCCGATGTATGGTGGGAATACTTGCCAGCCCTGGGGTGGACTATGACCCCTGGGGCCATCGCGCATGCGTTAGAGACTATGGACTTGCAAGAGTGGCTAAGGGCATACGGAAATCAGGCGACCAAAGTTGCCAGCGAACGCATTATTCCAGAAGCTATATGGCAGGCTGTGCAGGATCCACAGGCAGAAGTGGCCCGGGGCCGACAAGTGACGTTTGGCATTGACGTTCACCCTGACAGGGCTTCGGCCGCGATAGCAGCCTCTGACGGCCTAGTTATCGAGCTAGTAGCCTATGAGTCGGGGACAGGCTGGGTCGCCGAGCGGGCCCGAGGGCTGGCTGACCGCTGGGGCGGCCGATTCGTGATTGATGGTGGTGGGCCGGCCGCCTCTCTGGCTGCTGACCTCAAAGCGCAGGGCTTGGTTGTAAACGAATTGTCAACTACCGAGTTAGCAAAGGCATGTGCGAGGATGTATGACAACCTGGCCGATGGCCGAGTGGCTGTGCGTTCGACTGCGGCCCTGGATGAAGCAGTGGCTGGTCTAGCCAAACGCCCTGTGGGCGACCGGTTCATATGGTCGCGCAATGTATCGGCGACCGATATCACGCCCTTTGTGGCTGCGACTTTGGCCCTGGCGGCCAGTCCTGAACAAGAACTTCTACCTTTGGCGGCGTGGACTTGAGCAAGCGAGAGATAGCATTCGTGGGTCTAGTGGCGGTTGGCCTGGCTTGCATAACCTTTGGCGCGGGCTTGGCATGGACGCCTGCCTACTTCATAATGGGCGGGCTGTCTATAGTCATTCTGGCCATATTGACCATGGTTGAGGTATAACTTGCGCTTAGTGAGCAAACTGACTAAAGGTTGGTCCGAGCCTGAGTTCTGGGCTGTCAGTAGGCCTATCTTCGCTACGCACTGGGGCAATACCGAGCGTATAGGCGAAGACTACGAACGCTACGTTTACGATATTTACAAGTCCGATGGTGTAGTTTTCGCTTGCATAGCAGCACGAGCAATGGTGTTCGCACAAGCACGTTTCCTGTGGCGCAGGTTAGCCGGTGGGCCCACTGACTTATTCGGGACGCAAGAATTGAACATTCTTGAGAACCCATGGCCTAATGGAAGCACAGGCGACCTCTTGACCATCATGGAACAGGACGTGAGTTTGGCTGGTAATTTCTTCGGGGTACGGCTGCCCGATAACAGGATTAAGCGTTTGCAGCCAAACTGGGTCTGGGTAGTGACTGGAAGTCGTATGTTCAGCCAAGACTTGGCAAGTATGGCACCTGACGCACAGATTATCGCCTACACTTACAACCCGCCAGGGGCCAGCGAACCTATAGTGTATGACGTTAAGGATGTTATCCACTACACCGAGATGCCTGACCCTATGTATAACTGGCGGGGCATGAGCTGGATTACACCAGTAATCCGTGAGATACAGGGCGACGTGGCGGCCACTGAGCACAAACTTTCATTCTTTAAGAATGGTGCTACACCTAGCCTGGCGATACGATATGACGCGAGCATTAGTAAAGAGGCTTTCGACGCTTTCGTGGCCCGCTTCCGCGAGGAACACGAAGGCGTAGGCAAAGGCTATCGGACTCTGCACTTGGGCGGCGGGGCCGATGTGACGCCGCTCACGGCCGACTTTAGGCAGCTAGATTTCAAAGCAACACAAGGCGCTTCCGAGACCCGCATAGCAGCAGCTGCTGGCACTCACCCTGTTATTGTGGGCTTGTCCGAGGGCCTCTCGGGTTCGAGTCTTAATGCTGGCAACTTCCAAGCGGCCCGGCGCCTGTTCGTCGATGGTCGTATTCGCTTCCTGTGGGGCAAGGCCGCGCCGGCGTTGCAGTCGATACTAGAGGTGCCAGCAGGCGCGAGGCTATGGTATGACGACCGCGATATCCCATTCTTGCGGGACGACGCGGCGTCAGAGGCCAAGATTCGGCAAACTAACGCAAACACAATCCGGCAGCTAATCGACGCAGGTTTTAGTCCCGACAAGGTGGTCGACGCTGTGATGTCAGGCGACCTCGGGCTGCTACGCAAAAGCCACTCTGGCTTATATTCGGTGCAATTGCAGCCACTGGCGCCGCCAGAATCGGGCGAAGCAGAATCGGAAACAGAAAGGGGTACAGAATAATGCCAGCGACAACTTTTCAAGACTTGCCTTTGGCCGACCGGGCCAGGGCTTGGGACGCTGACAAGGCAGAGCAGGGTGTCAGGCGCTGGGCCTCGTCCGATGGTTCGGGCGATAAAGAGACTATGGACTGGCCAAAGTACCGCAAGGCGTTTATGTGGTATGACGACTCGGACGAAGAAAACTTTGGCGCATACAAGCTGATATTCGCCGAAGTTATCGACGGCAAACTGTATGCAGTGCCTCGGGGCATATTCGCAGTGGCAGCTGTGCTGCGGGGTTCTCGGGGCGGGGTAGACATACCAGAGGCCGACCAGGCCGATGTGAAAAGGCATGTGGCGCGTTACTACCAGAAGTTGGATATGACGCCACCCTGGGAAGAGGAAGCAGCTTCTAGCGCCAGCATTGAGTATAAGTCCTTCAAGGGCAGTGTCATAGAAGATGCCGATGCTGGTATTGTGACAGCTGTATTTTCCACCTTTGGTGTAGTTGACGCTGACGGCGATATCGTAGAACCTGGCGCTATCAAGCCTGGGCCTGTGCGTGTATCGGCCTATGGGCATTCGAGCTGGACTCGTTTAGGAAGTGCTACACCGCCAGTGGGTCGTGGTATAATTTATACCGACGATGCTAAAGCATGGGCCGAGATGCAGTTCTTCCTTGATACCACTCATGGGCGCGACACTTTTAACACAATCAAAGGCATGGGTGAGTTGCAAGAATGGTCATACAGTCTTCGCAATGTGATAGCTGAATATGAGACCATCGACGGCCGGCCCATAAGACGCATAAAGTCGGTCGATGTTCACGAAGTATCCCCTGTACTTTTAGGCGCCTCTGTAGGCACTCACACAATGTCGGTGAAGGCAGGCATGAGGTTTAATGAGCATATCGACTTGGTCTTGGCCGATGTGATAGAGCTCAATGAACGCGCTCAAGAAGTCGTGGCTTTGCGAGCGGCGAAGGGCAAATTGATATCTGAGGTATCGCGTGACAAGCTCGATATGCTAGCTGCACAGCTTAAGGCTTTGCAGGAATTGCTCTCGGTGCAAGACCCCGAGGCTGAGGCTGAGAAGTTAGTAGAGGATATGGAACGCGAATGCCTACGTTTCATCAGTTTGTCTATGCAGTGAAAGACAAGACAACGCTAGAAAGAAAGTGAGAGATAAAGTGGACATTAAAACTGAAGTCAAGGAACTTCAAGAAAAGTTAGTAGCCAAACAGGATGTTTTGGCGCGTGTTTTCGCAGAGGCTGGACCTGATATGGACCTCTCGAAGGTGAAGAGCCTAGAGGGCGATAACACTCATAAGGTCGAGCAGATACGTGCGCTTAATGCCGAGTTGTCGGACTTGCGCAAAGCTCTAGATTCAAAGCAAGAACTCTTGGGTATCGCTGCTAATGTGGCCCAGGGGAAAGGCGAGATGTTTGCCAGCCGGCAGACTAAGAGTATCGGCGAAATGTTCGTTGAATCTGCGGCCTATAAAGACAAGGGTGCAGTAGCACACTTGGACGTAGACTTGAAAACACTCTTCTCTCGTGGGGCTGGCTGGGCACCTGAGGTAACTCGTAGCGATTTAGTAGTTGATTATGCTACTAGGCCTATCCAGGTTACTAGTTTAGTGCCGACAATCCCTGTAGACCAATCGGCCTATAAGTACATGGAAGAGACCACATTCACCAATGCTGCGGCCGAGGCGGCTGAAGATGGTGCTTATGGCGAGGCCGCGCTTGCATTGACAGAGCGAACTGCTGTAGTTGAAAAAGTGGGTGTGTGGATACCGGTCACTGACGAGCAACTCGAAGATGTGGCAGGGGCAGCGGCTTACATTGACCGGCGTTTGCGCTTCATGTTGCAGCAAAGGTTCGATTCTCAGATTCTGAATGGGAATGGGACTACGCCTAACCTGCAGGGTATTCTGAATGTGACTGGCATTCAGACCCAAGCTAAGGGCACTTTGACAACCCCTGATGCCATTCATAAGGCCATGACTAAAGTGCGTACTGTTGGTATGGCCTTCCCTGACGCAGTAGTGCTGAATCCTGCCGACTGGGAAGAAATAAGGCTGCTTTCCACCACCGACGGTGTGTATCTGTGGGGTGGTCCTGCCATGGCTGGACCTGAGATGATATGGGGCGTGCGTGTGGTGCAGGCCAACGCTCTAGCAGCAGGCACTGGCCTCGTAGGCGACTTCGCGAACTTTAGTTTGTGCGGCCTACGCCGTGGAATTGAAGTTCAGATATCCAACGCCCATGACGACTTCTTCATCAAGGGGAAGCAAGCTGTGCGGGCCGATTTTCGCGCCGTCCTTGTGTGGCTACGGCCGACAGCTTTCTGCACTGTAACTGGTATTTAAGGGTACCGCAATAGAGAGGGCGGTTATGTGGCCGCCCTCTCGCAACGGTAGGGGGTAAATAATGAGCATAATAAAGGGCCAGAATAAGATACTGGGGCGGTATGCGCCTTCCATGGTACATCCGTTTATCCCAGGTTCGCCAGCAGCTGCTAGCAATGCATATTTCCTGGCAGATACCAACATGAAGGTCGGCGCATACACTCTTCTCAAAACTACTATGCCAGGCGATATTGCGCGCAATGTTGTCGTGACTCATACTGCTGTTGATACGGCCGACACATTGGGGACTATTACCATAGAGGGGACAGACTTTAATGGCAACGTCATAAGCGAAGTAATTACGCCTGTATCTGGAACTGCAGTTCAAGGCACAAAGGCTTTCGCGAGTGTGACCAAGGCTACAGGCACAGGTTGGGTAATCGACACTGTGGAAGGTTCAGCCGACAAGGTGAAAATAGGTTATGGCAATAAGCTAGGCCTTCCTGTATGTTTGAGTCGAAATACTGTGCTTCGCGCTTATCTTGGCGGTGCATTGCAGGGTACAGCGCCTACAGTGGCCTTTGACGCTGCAGACTTGGCGAAGAACACTGTACTACTCAGCACAGCCTTGAATGGCGACGAAGTCATCATTGAATATACAGAAACACAATGAGTGGCGAAACCTACATAACCTTTGAGAGGCTGGCATACACCGCCGATGGGCGCCTGGTCCACTATACGGACATAGACGCTGCTTTCCTGGCATATCGTCCAGGCGACCCTGTGCCTCTCGAATTGGCCCACCAGGCCGGCTTGGTACCAATTGATAAAGCGGCCGAGCCACAGGAAGACAAGATGGTCCGGCCGCAAGAGGACAAGGCCAGCCTGGCGGTGGCCCAGGGGGCAGGGGACGAAAACAACCTGAGGGTGGCCCAGCGGGCAGAAAACGAAAACAGCCTGAAAGTGGCCCAGGGGACGCCTCGGGGCCGTAAACAAAAGAATAGGTAGGCAACATGCTCTTCACTGTGGCAGAGGCGAGGGCCTTCGAGGGCGGCAAGTTGGTCGACGACGAAGTCTACCTTGACGCCGACATCGAGGCTATGGAAGCTTTGGTGAATGATTTATTCGCCGAGATATGTGGCGTCCGCTTCGAGCCCACGACTGCAGAGAATATCAGGGTCGACGGCACAGGCACTGACACAGTTTGGGTTCTTGAGCACAGGCTGCAGGCTGTAACAGCTTGCACAATATATGGGCCGGGGGGCGAAGTGAGCGAAGAATTCGACGAAGTGGCCTTGGCTAACCTGGCAGTCTATCCTGAGGGAAAGATAGTCCGTCTAGGTTATGGCATATTCCCTCGGGGCCAGCGCAATGTGCAGCTTAGCTATGTGCACGGCTGGCCCACTACCCCTCCAGCGGTTAAGCGGGCCGCCTTACGCCTTACCATTGACGAGCTTATCCCTAGCGATGTAAGCAGTCGTATAACACAACTAAGCGATGGCGACTTGCGCTATTCATTCAGTGTCCCAGGGCGTGGCCGCACAGAATGGACCGGAATTCCAGTAGTCGATACTGTCCTTCGCACTTATAACGAAAAGCTAGTGGGGATGGTCCGATGAGCACTTGCCCGGTGCCAGATATCATTGACGCAATTATCTCATCGTTGAATGATAGCGAAGACTTGGCCGGCGTCACAATTCGCTCAGGGCCATTCGATGCGACTGGCGTCACGGAAGTGTTGCAATTAAACGAGATAATCTTCGAGGACGACCAAGTGACTATGGGGCCGGCCAGGCGCGAGTATGACTTTCGCGTGACTGGCGTCATTGAGTGCACAAAGCCGGGGGCTGGCGAAGCTACGATATCGGCTGCACGGACGAGGACTTTTGCGATAATGGACATAGTCGAGTCTATCCTAGTAGACCAGCTTGCAGTCGATGGTGTAGACTTCAGGGACGGCGAGATAATCACTGGGAAATATGTTGGTGGCTTGGCCGATAATGGCCACAGGGGACACTTGGAATTTACTGTACACTTGATAGCTGGCCTGGGGTGAGCATATGGGACAAGGACTTGTGGAAGTGCGAATGTTGACACGTGGGCCTAACAAGCAATATCGCGTTAGGGCCATAGTCACTGTTGACAGGGCCCGAGCTGAAAAGCTGATAGCAGAGGGCCATGCTGTAGAAGTGGGGAAAGAGGAAAAGGGGGCGTCAAGTGGCGAAGACTAGAGTTTATCGCGACGTCAAGATATATTCTGGCGGGTATGACTTGTCGGGAACCTCGAATCAGCTAGAGATAGCATACGAATATGACAAAGTCGAGGTGAAACACTTTGGGCAAGCATGCCGCTATTCGGTGAAGGGTTTGCCACGCTTCACTTGGTCCTTCGAGGGGAACGCCTACAGTGACAGCATACCAGCAGGATCCGAGGATGTTCTGTTTGGCCAGTTAGGGGCACCTGATATTCCCGCAACCTTTTGCCCTGTCAATGGGGCCCAAGGCGACGTGGCATATTTCGCTAAGACTATGCAGTCTAGCTACCAGGCAGGCGCGACCGTGGGCGAGATGTATACCTTCGCTGTTGAGGGCGAAGGCGAGAATGCGCCTTTGGTAAGGGGCAGAGTGCTAGACACAGGAAGCAGAATTGCTAGTGGCCAAAGCACGCCTATACAGTTAGGGGCTGTGGCTGCAGACCAACAGCTCTATGCATGCTTGCATGTGCTAGTAGTGGGCGGGACTAATCCGACTATGACTTGCAGCATACAGTCCGACGACGCACAAAGCTTCGCTTCGCCAGTGGTCCGGGCCACATTCTCGGCAGTAACTGGGGCAACTGGGATAGGCGCTCAGTACTTGGTACCAATAGTAGGGCCCATTACCGATACATGGTGGCGGGCCAACTACGCAATAGGTGGGACTAATCCAACATTCACCATAGTTCTAGTAGCAGGCATACAATAAAGAAAGAGGTGCATGAGCAATGGCAACTACACTAGTACTCAAGGATGCGTTCGTATCGCTTGGGGGGACCAACATATCAGAGTATGTGCAGTCTGTAACTCTCACTGGCGAATACGACAAGGTCGAAGACAAGGGCATGGGTGACGCTGTACATCACAATGTCAAGGGCCTAGGGAACTGGACTATTGAGGTAGAATGCCGGCAGTCGTTCGATTCTAGCGGCCTGGACAGTGTCCTTTGGCCTTTGCTTATCTCAGAAAGTCCTGTGGCAGTAATTGTGCGGCCTAAAAGTGGGGCGAAAAGCGCGAGTAATCCAGAGTGGACCGGAAACGGCATGATATTTAGTTATCCACCTATCCAGGGTTCAGTTGGCGATGGTGCGACCACTAGCTTCACCATTGAAGCAGGGGACAAGAATATGCTAGTGAGGTCGACCAGCTAATTATGCCTGGGCAACCGCATATACAAGTTCTGGGCCTTCGAGAGCTGCAGCGTGCAATTAAGAAGCAACAAGGCGAATTGCCCAAAGCTATCGGGCAAGTGCACAAAGACATAGGCGTTTTCATTGTCGGCAAACTGCCCGAGGCCGACCCCCAGGCAGTGGGGGCCGGCAGTGGTGCCACTGTGCGGCCATCGGCGACTAAACGTGAAGTTCTGCTCAGGGCTGGCTCAGGTGCCCGGGAAGCGCGAGCGTCAGACCGTGGTGTATCTGTCAAGGCCGAGCAGTGGGGCGCACGTCCAGTGCAGCCTTATATCAAGGGCCGGCCATACATTGTCGGCGTCATTGAAGAAAACGAAGATGAAATAGAGCAGCGTTTCCTCGATGCTATGACGGAAGTGCTGGGGCCGGCTTTCTTTAGAGTCGAATGAAAGGGGATAGTATGGAAATTGTGCTCGATGTGGACCAGCTGACTATAGGTGATGTAGAAGATATCGAAGAGATATGTGGCAAGTCCTTCGAGGAATTGAATTTTGACAAGCCGTCAGCTCGACTCTTGAAGGCTATCGTTTATGTGAACGGCCGGAAAACTAATCCAAACTTCACCCTGGAAGACGCGCGGCAAGTGCACCTAAATGAGGTTACAGTTAAAGGGCAAGAACCGGACCCTACCGAGGGCGGCGGCGTTTCTTAGAGCTGCTGCCTGTATTCTTGCACTTTTACCCGGGCCTCACCATTGAGGCTTACTACAGCCTCACCATGGAACAGTTCGGCGCGCTGTTGTCATTCTTGCAGCAGGTTATTCATAGCAAGGCGAACTAGGATAGCGAATAGTGGCTAAGGGCATACTCAGAATCAAAGTTTTAGGTGATGCAACTCATCTCAACAGTACCTTGACCCAAACTTCCGGCTTGTTGAGCAAGTTTGGTGGTATAGCAGGCACTGCCGCTTTGGGTATAGCTGGGGCTGTCGCTGGGGCCGCAGCTGGTATCGGAAAGTTCGCCTTCGATAGTGCACAGAACTTCGACCAAGCTATGGATACTATCCGGGTAGGAACAGGTGCCACTGGCGAAACGCTTGCAGACCTGGGCGAGAGTTTCAGGGCAGTATTCACTAATGTTCCAGCCAGCGCAGAGGATGTCGGGGTGGCTATAGCTGACCTGAACACTCGCACAGGCGCCACTGGCGACCAGCTCGAAACTTTGGCTCAAAAGTCAGTTTTGCTATCCAAAATAACAGGCGAAGACTTAAGCGGGCAGATAGCAGCTGTTACTAGAGTATTCGGCGACTGGGGCATTAGTGCCAAAGACCAGGCTGGCGCAATGGATTACCTGTTCAAGGCCTCGCAGAGCACAGGCATCGGTGTTAGTGAGCTATCTGAGAAGGTGGTGCAGTACGGGGCACCTATGCGCCAGCTGGGATTCACCTTCGAGGAAACGGCAGCCCTCATGGGCAAGTTCGAGAAAGAGGGCGTCAATCTCGACACGGTTATGGCGGGCATGCGTAAGGGTCTAGCCACTTTTGCCAAAGCTGGCGAAGCGCCAGCGGAAGCTTTGGAAAGGGCCACAGAGGCGATTAAGAATGCCGGCAGCCAGGCCGACGCTAATGCGCTTGCTATCCAGATATTCGGGGCCCGGGCTGGCCCTGATATGGCCGCGGCCATTCGCGAGGGCCGTTTCGAAGTTGGCGAATTGCTCAGCACTCTAGAGGCGAGCCCTGAGACTATCAATGGCGCCGCCGAGGCCACATATGACTTTGGCGAACGCTGGGCCATGGTAAAGAATAAGTTGGCCGACGCTCTAGAGCCTCTAGGAACATGGATGATGGATGTGCTAGAGAATCTAGCAGTTGTAGTCAGTGAGGGCCTTGCTAAAATTACGGCTTTTTGGGACGAGCATGGTGCAACGATAATGTCGATAGTGACTGTGGTCTGGGGAATTATCGAGAGCATAGTCAAAGCGGCAATGGGTATCATCGAGGGCATAATAAAAGTAGTAATGGGCATTATCACTGGCGACTGGTCGTTGGCCTGGGAAGGGGTGAAACAGATATTCGGCAGTATCTGGGATGGCATGTTGGGCATATGGAACGCAGCGAAGGGCTGGATATTGGCTATCCCTGGGGCGATAAAAGGCGCCTTCGCCGGGGCTGGGTCTTGGTTGCTAGACAAGGGCCAAGCTGTCATGCAAGGCCTTTGGGATGGATTAAAGAGCATATGGGCCAGTGTTTCGGGTTGGTTCGCGGGCCTGCCTGGCAAAATAAAAGGCTTTTTCGTCGGGGCTGGCTCTTGGCTTTGGAATATTGGCGCCTCGATTATGCAAGGCCTATGGGATGGGCTTTTGAGTGTGTTTCGTGAAATCGAGAGTTGGTTCAAAAGCATAGGTGGCTGGTTCAAGAGTTGGAAAGGGCCTATCGAAAAGGACCGCAGGTTGCTCATGCCTGAAGGCCAAGCTGTCATGGAAGGCCTCGCGGCCGGCCTAGAATCAGGTATCCCTGAAGTCAAGAACCTGCTCACTGGCCTCACTGACGAGTTGACAGTGGCACCTGGGACCGTAGTCGGCGCAGGGGTAGGGGCAGCTGTTGGTGTAGCTGCTGCAGGCACTGCAGGCGATACCAGCAGGGTCTTGTCTCTTTTAGAGCGTATTGCGCGGGCAGTCGAAGCTGGGCGAGGCGATATCATCATTCACGCTGACACAGCTGCAGGGGGCGAAGCGGCTGGCGACGCTTTCTTGCGCAGAGTGGCACTTGGGGGGTATTTAGCATGAAGCTTGGGACTACCAACTTGCCAGGGGCCTATATTTCAGATATAAAACATGCCTTGAAAATAGTCGAGCATGAATATGACTATGGCGATATCACAGATTACACTGTGCTCGGCTCAGGGCCTACCAGGCTAACGATAACAGGCCTCTGCAATTCTGAAACAGACCGCATAGCTATAGAGTATGTTTGCCGGCAGGCAATAGAAAAGAAACTCTATTTCCCCTCGACACCCTCTGCTACCGATGACAGGTACTACCGAGTCTACACAGAGGCTGCTAGTTGGTCGTTAGAGACGCCCAAGCATTGGCGTTATACTTTCGTGGCTATGACTGTTGTGCCTTGGGTGTACAGCGCTTCAACTAATCAGCCTATATCTGGACAAGGGGCCTAGCATGCCAGCGCCTAATATTTCAATCGGGTTCGCTACGCCAACATATAGTTCTTCGACTTCCACTCTGACAATTACAGTCAACGAATATGCTTACGATGGGGCGACGATTAGTCATAGCTTTATGTATTGGCGCATTAATGGATCCGCTTGGGAACGAGAGAGACAATATCCAGACTATCCCACTTCATTCACCCATACAGTGAAGGTGAATTGCAGCCCTGGCGATAAAGTCGAGTGGTATGCTTCAGTGTTCAGCGAGTGGGAAGGCTTGCTGTGGGATATACGCATGGGCACGCAAACGTCCTATGGGGAAGAATTGAATACATCATACAGTGCTAGCAATCTCTACCTGCGGCAGAATGGGCTTGGTAATGAGTTCACGATTGAGTTCACAGTGACAGGCACTAGTCCATTGCATGGGCACGTGCAGTTGTCCCTGGGGCCCTGGTCGAGTAACTATCCCTTCGAGCATGACGTGCGAAGCGACCAGGACCAGAGTGGTTGGACTTGGGCGGCCTCACCATTCACCACTTGGAACCCCCTGGGGCCCGAGGGTGTTAGCAGTGGCTGCAAGTTGCGCTGGCAGATTCCACCTTTGCGCTACTCGCAATATCGCCTGTTTGTGCGGGCCCTTGGCAAAGGCAAGTATGGAAATTGGGTCTCGCCAACAGACCCATTCTTAGTTATCCCGGCGACCAGTCCACCCTTTGGTTGCACAATAGGCGAGTATGAGTATTCTGTTTCTGGCTTGAAGATAATTGAGCGCACAGGTGGCGAAGAATCCGAGATAACATTCAAGGTGCCTCTCAAGGCATACGAAGAAAAGCCATTCTTCGCTGGCGCAGAGGTGAATGTGGGTATATATGGCCCTGGCGTGACCAGGGGTAAAGGCTGGGCTGGCCGTGTAGAGACATTGTCGGTTGAGTCGGCGAATGTTGAGGTCTGCTGCATGATGGACGATGCAGAATTGGCCCGCATAGTGGTAACTGATGATTATTCGTCAGCTTTTGATGTGGCTACTGTTTTGCAGCTCTATGTGACCAATTTCGGCGGCAAGGCTAAGCTAAAGTCCTATGGTATCGACAGCAGCTTTGGCGTCAATGCCGAAATAAAAGGTGCCAATAAAACACTCAAAGACCATCTTAAAGAGTGGGCCGACCTGCTGGGCCTGCTGCTATATGTTGATATCAATCGGCAGGTTAACTTGAAGAAGCCAGAGAATCTAGGCTTGCCTACCATAGTGCTTTATGAGGGGTATCGCTAATGGCCATAAGCATGATACGAGGGCATTCTACTGCGATAACGAATAACTCTCAGTCGTTGACGCTCACTCGGCCAGCTCTTAGTGAAGAGCACGATATCATGGTCGCCTGTTTGTATATACTATGCCAAACTGGTGTTTTCCCGGTGATATCGCCACCTACCGGCTGGGCCACTGTGGCGACAAGGCAACTCTCGACTCAGCGCACAGTCACAGTGTTTATTAAGCAGATAGGCAGGAATGAACCTACTAGCTATGTGTTCACTACCACTGGGACACTGGGGACCACTTATTGCTTTTCGGGGACAATACTAGCTTTCGCTAACGCCAGCAAAGTAGACTATAGTGCAGTAAATACTACATATACTACAAGCGATACCACGATAAAGACTGGTGCCTTTGGGCCCACTGGGGCCGGCGCCTATGCTATTTTCTATGGTGTTAGCAATGTGCTGTTTTCCAGTGGGCCCACAAACTGGAATGTGCTCTACCCAAACATTAACTGTTCGGGCACTTCGGCCTACAGTCGAATAGCTGTTCGCTATCTCGCTTCGAGCACTTCCTACGCCAGCGTCAGTGCTACCCTCTCGTCCGCTACGACCGTAAAGCATGCCATAGGCCTCATGCTAAGGCCTGCCTATTTACCGCCTCGGGATATCGAATTGCAGACACCAACAGAAGGGGCCTACATTGCGCCTGGAACTCAAACAGCTTTGACGGCTAAGGCTACCGACCCCCAAGGCCAGCGGGTGCGTTTTCACTATGAGATAGACAGGCCTTCAAGCACAGTCGTCGATTACCTAGGGGCGAGCGCATGGGCGAATTCTGGTTCGGCCATTACGCTCTATTGGTGGCCAGGAACTACCAATTACGGCGAGCGGACATTGAGTTACTATGCCGAGAATAGCAGTGGTGCATTCTCGGGAAAGTTCATGCGAAGGCTCAACATATACAACGCGCATATGCTTTTGCCAGCCGACCAGTCATACTGTCCTGTTGGCCCTGTGAAGTTGACTGCTAAGGGCCGCCTAATGGGTTCGGGCTATGTGGCGATACAGTGGGAAATAGATATAAACAATCCGCCTAGTTCATCCTCGGCCCACTACCAACTGCTCACGTCGGTATATGTTGCACAAGAAACAGAGGCGAGTGTTATGGCCAATTGCCCTCTAATCAGAAACTGGTACGTGCGCGCACGCACTGTGGACCTCGGCGGCAACCCCAGGTCTTGGTCGCCTATCTTCACCCTGCACGTACTAGATGGTATACGCCTATTGCCAGGCTCGACAGTCGAGCGTAGCACTCTAGAACTCGCGAATAAGGTCATAGTGCAAGTGGACCAGTCGGATCCACCAGACATAATCACACAAATCAGCGAAGAGGGCCCACTGCCTTATAGCATAGAGCCTCATGAGGTGGCTATTGTGGCGCCAGAGGGCACTACCACAGCCGGCGCTGTGGCGATAGCACAACAAGAATTAGCCAAGCGTTCGCAAGTGCGGACGAGCTATGCCAACATCAAAGTGCGCCTGCAGGATGGACTCAAGCTGAGCCTGGGCCAGCAAGTATGTTTGCAAGTGGCCAGCAGTGGCCTTGACATAATCTCGACTGTGAGACAATTAGAATATGATGCCAAGGCTGACATATGCACAGTGTCTCTAGGTGAGTTCTCAATGCCCAAGGATAAGTGGGATGTAGTAGCTGACACTGTGCGCAAAATAGAAGTTCGGATTAAAGAACAAGCATAACATGACGAAGGGCAGGCGTAGCATGGGCGAAGACTGGTACGACAATAAGGCACTGTTTGAGATGATGGACAAGCTTAAGGAAGAGATGGGCCAGCTAAGAGAACAGATGGCTGCTACAGCTATGGTTATTCGAGACTACAATAATTTGCGGGGAAAGCTGGAAGACACTTCAGCACGTGTTAACACACTCATGTGGCTATTGCCTGTTACTGTAGCTGCTATGGGTGTACTGTTCACAGCGGCCAACTATTTTCTGGGGTGAGGTTATCATGCGCAAAGGGGTAGATTATTCGACCAGGCCAGCCAAGCGAGCCGGCTGGGACGGTTTCTTCGCTGCACTTAAGGCCAAAGGATATACCGTAATCGGCCGATACCTAGCTTCGTCCGCTAAGGGTGCGTCTGTCCAAGAGTTAGAATGTGCGTACAGCTACGGCATGAGTGCCTTTTTTTACTGGGAAACTACAGCTCAGCGAGCACTCTCGGGTAAGAATGGCGGACAACAGGACGCCAAACGTGCTCTTGAATTCCTGGGCGGCCTAAAGGTGCCAGTGACCATGCCGGTCTACTACACAGTGGACTTTGACGCTTCGAGCTCAGAATTGAGCGGGCCAGTACGGGCCTACTTCGAGGGCGTACGCGAGATAGTGCCCTTTGAGCAGGTCGGCTGCTATGGTGGCTACTACACTGTGAAATATCTGCTCGAAAATAAATTGGCAAAATACGCAGTACAAACTGAGGCTTGGAGCTACCTTAACGGCACGAAAAAGCCTGTGGTATGGCACTCGGGCGCCCAGATCCACCAGTGGACGGTTCATGGCCCAGGCGCGATAGCAGGGATAGTTTGTGACGGGCTGGACATTCTGAGTGTTGATATTGGTGCCTACAGTGTGCTTTCTGGGCCACTTCCAGGCGCGCCATCTAGTGGCCACAGGACCCTACGGTTGGCTACACCATACATGCGCGACACGGACCCGGCAGCAGCTGGCAGGGGCGATATCCGGGCTGTGCAGTCGATACTGGGCATGCAAGCTGGCGAACGAGACGGCATATATGGCCCACAAACCGAGCAAGCCGTGAGGGCTTTTCAGCGCGCCAACAGCCTAGTGGCCGATGGTGTAGTGGGGCCGGCGACATGGGCCGCCTTGGAAGCAGCAGTGGCAAGGCAGCATGCACGGCCTTCGCCAGCTCACAGGACTTTGCGCCTGACCGAGCCTTATATGCGCGACACGGACAGGGAAGCGGCTGGCCGAGGGGACATTAAGGCTGTGCAGTCGATACTCGCTCTTCCTGCAGGCAAGCGAGATGGTATCTATGGCCCGCAGACCGAGCAGGCTGTGAAGGCCTTTCAACGGGCCCATGGTCTAGTGGCCGATGGCATAGTGGGGACTAAAACCTGGGCCGCCCTGGAGGCGGCCGTGGCTAAACAAAGGGGGTGAAATATGGTACTTCCTAGCAAGTGGCGTGGCATTCTGTATGTTATTGCCGCAATAGCTTCGGCAGTGGTCGGTATCGCGATAGCACTTGGCTATGTGACAACTGACGAGGTGGACCGCTGGGTAGCAGCTGGTATCTATGCTGTGACCACTATTACGTCGATAATTGCCAGGCTCAACTTGACGCCAGAGGGCACCGACAAGACTTCGGGCAAGTAGGGGTGAGGGGACATGCGTTTGCAGCTAGTGGGCCCGATGACGGGCCTTCCCGACTTCAACTACCCGCTGTTTGACTCAGTCGCGGCCCACTTGCGGGCCGAGGGGCACCAAGTGTGGAACCCTGCCGAGGTGGGCCTGCTTGGTGGAACATGGGCTTGTTGCATGCGCGAATCCCTGGCCGCCTTGCAGCATGCCGAGGCCGTGGTCTTGCTTCCAGACTGGGCCCATAGTAAAGGGGCCAACTTGGAAGTGGAAACAGCGCTGGCTTTGGATATTCCGATTATCCCCTGGGCCGCTTGGGACAATCTCGCCGTAGTGCCATAACTAGCAATATGTTGCTCTGCTGGGCCGCCTTCGTGCCAGACTACCCTCTAAAACGCGCTGTAGTGGCCTAAATTCGCGTTTGTAGGTCGCCCTGGTAGTTTTGTATTGCCGGGGCGACTTTTCCCATTCTAGAGGCCCTGGGCCGGCCAGCGAGTTTTGCTTAAGTGGCCTTTCAGAATTCTTGCTTGCTTGCTATTGACAAGTTGTCCCACATGGTGTACATTGTATTTAGCAAGCAGGCAAGCCAAAAGGAAAGGAAGGAAGCGATGCTAACAGTGCAGAAAATTAAGTCGGCGGCGTGGGAAAGGCAAGGCTTGGTCGAATATGACGACCAGCCAGAGGACCTGTGCGTGTGGGTGGCCACCATAGACGATGTATCAATCGTCATAGACGCCATTATGGGCTGGGACGGCTACACCCACTTAGTCAAGTTGACCGACGTCGACGGCGGCCGGCTCTACTACCTGGTCCCGACAGTTTACTTTGTGGGCGATGGTGATATGGTGTTGGCCGCAGCTGGCAGCCTAGAAGCGGCCCAGGCCTGGGCCAAGGACTACAATATGGCCCGGGACGAGGGCTCGGGCGAGGCGGTCGTCTATTGGTGGGCCGGCCACGAATTGGTGGATATGCCAGCTGAGTTGTATGTGCTCGAAACATACGGCCTAGTGGACAAGAACTAAGGGCCCGACAAGAGCGAGGGCTGGCAATTAAGCCAGCTCTCGCTTTTCCAATTCCGAAAGGGGGTGAGGCCTGGAACCTATGCTCTGCTGGGCCGCCTTTGGTGGCAAAAGGTTAAGCAAGAAACAGAATTCGTCAGGGGATAATCATGGGGACTATGAAGTGGCCAACGATAATTTTATTAGTTGTTGCAACAGTGGCTCTAGTATTTCTAGCAATGCTATGTGTGGATGTTGCCAGCGTTGATGGTGCCTGCATTGAGCAAGCACTGGCTGTGCCCTGGCGCGACATACCAACAAGTGACACAGAGCTAGTTCAGGCTTCGCGCTGGGCCTATAGCTTGGGAATTTTCCAAGGCTACGGCGATGGCACCTTTGGTGTTCACCAGCCTATGCTTCGCCGGCAGGTAGCCCTGGTAGCAGGACGCGCGAATCTTACCCCGGCACCTTGGCTCACAGGATACGCCGCGGCCTCGCGCAGTGATGTCGCGGCAGGTATTCCAGGTCTCACTTGGCTAGAGACCAGGTGGAACGAATCTGTGACTCGCTCGCAAGTGTTGAGGCTTATGTACCGGGCCCGTTATGGCCTGGGGCCCGAGGCGGGGACTGCACAACGCTTGGAAGAATGGGTCGCAGAAACGCAGGATTCATGGGGCCTGCCAGGGGAACCGAGGCTGGCCGGCTATGCTGGCTTGTTTGTGCAACTATCTCGGCAATACAATGTCCCGGTTTGGCTGGCCTTGGGGCAGTGTTGGTATGAGTCGGGCTGGGGAAGCACAGGCCTTTCTATCGCGCACAATTGCCTTTTTGGCGTCAAAGACACAACCGGCAAGTGGGGCAGGATAAAGGGGACCGTGAACGGCTTCGCCGACTATGTGAACCTTGAAGAATGTATCAAGGCCTACTACCGGCTCATGAATGGCGTCTATCGTGGATACATCGACGCCAAGGACTGGCAGGGCTTAATCGAGAAGTATGCGCCGTCGTCCGAGAATAGCGTCAACGCCTATGTAACAACCCTCATGGTGGTCTGTTTCGAGTGCGAATATCGCGATATCAAGTGAAAGGGGAAGTCATGCCAAAGGGGAAAGAATCTGTGAAGCTGCACACGCCATACAGCATGCACAGGCCGGCCCGGAATATGGCCGATGCTGTGCGCCTATTTTGCCTAGAGTGCATGGGGTCGACCACCGAATTCGGCCAGGCCAACGCGGCCGTTCGAGATTGTCCGTGCACTGAGACGTGTAGTTTGTGGCCTTACAGGCTTGGCAAAGACCCAAAGCGGCGGCGCAGTAGCAAAGTATCGCCTAATTCCCTAGAAGCCCTGAGTAATATCAGGGAAAAAAGGTCAGAATCGCGACGAAAGGCTGCAGGGGTAGGATAACCCTTGCCCGAGTGCTTTCAGCGCGAAATTACTCGGAAATTTTGTGATTCGTGGGCCCTCTGGGAGCCCAGAAAGGAAAGAAAGGCAATGAGCAGCATGGATAAGAAAACACAGGCCCGCCTAGAGCAGAAACTGCGCGAGCTGATATGCCACACAATCCCGGTCGTAGTTGACGACCGCATGTTCACCCTCTACCGTAGCTTGTGTGGGAAGTATGGCCTCGCGCCGGACCGGCAAGCGGCCCGGTTTATTGGGGCCTGGGTGAACGACGAATTGAAGCAGCGCCTTTTAGGGCAAGGGATTATATGCTTGGACTCTGTAGCAGCAGAAACAGTGCTGCCCACAATCTACCGATACTTGCACGAAGAGTTGGCCCTCGAAGTGGCGGCAGGGCTCGCTCGGCATGACGAACTCGAAGCCTTCGAGGCGGGCGAACGTACAATAGTGCTCATGCCAAGCGAAAATAACATAGGCTATCGAGTGGCCCGCAGCCCGGAAGAGGCCAGTGTCCGGCCAGCTTGGTTGTATATCACTTGGCAAGACTTGCTGAACACAGCTAACGCCGACTGGTTGTTGTCATGGGTGAAGCGATGAATGGTCCTAAAGAGGTCGAAGCGGCATTCTTCCTGGACGAGATAGGCAGGGCTTGGGGGCCCGGCTGGCAAGCAGCGCTTGAGCGAGAGATTCGCGAGGGAACACTTATCTATTGTGGCTGGGTGGACGAAGACCCCTCGCTGGCTGGGCCGCCCTCGCCAGCCGGCCACACAAACCAGCTAGATTTATTTTCACGAACCTGTGTATGGTAGTTGACAAGCAGTGTAGCATGGTATACAATAAGGGTCGTAGGGCAAGAATGGAAGCGAAAGGGGAAGAATGGCAAGGTCAGATTTCCGATATGAAGAGTCAGAGCCTTTTGCGAGGGGCTGCCGGATAGTGGCCCTCACAAAGGCAGGCCGCCAGAGGCTAAGCCAAGATTACGGCTGGCGGTCGAAGTACATCATAACTGGAACGGATGTAGGGCAGCAGTTTGTGGCTCAGGTGGAAAGTGAAGGCTACAAGGTGCGGCGAGTCGAGACTTGGCACTAAGAAAGGAAGGAACGACAATGGGCGAGAGCATAGACACTGAACTAGTAAGCGCGGGCGATATTGCCCGCATAGCGGGCGTAACGCGAAGCGCAATTTCACAATGGGGCCGGCGATATACCAACTTCCCGGCACCAATTGCGACCACAGCGGGCGGTAGAGTGTGGCTACGTGAAGACATAATCCACTGGCTGGTCAAAACAGGCAGGTTGCAAGGGGGCGAAGAATGAAACTCAATTTCAACATCAACGAATACTATGCGGCCCATGGCAAGGTGCCGAGGGGCAAAGCTTTGTGGGCTTTTGAAGTGGACACAGGGAAGGCAGAGACCAAGGTGTTCTGGGCCTATGGCACATACACTGAGGCCAAGGACAAGGTCGAGCAGTACGTTTGCATGAACGACTGCTCGCCTTATGTCAAAGTTTTGCCCTAGCGAGAAGAGGGAGGAGGGAAACATGAATTTAGTCGTGTTGGACGGAGCGGCCCTCAGCGAGCCTGAATATCGGACCTTGCCCGGAGGGTCGCGCGTGGCCCGTTTTGTCATGGCAGTAGGCACATCCAGCGAGCATGAGCCAGGCGGAAGCACACTCATCATGATCAAGGCTTGGAACAGCCAGGCTGACGAGGCCGCCAAAAAGGTGCACAAAGGCAGCCCTCTCAGAGTCGAGGGCTCGCTCAAACTCAGCGCATATACAACCCCTGTGGAGATCACCGCCTACCCCACGTATGTTGTGGCCCGGCGCCTGACATACTACTAGAGGGGACAAACTATGATGAAACAAAACAGCTCGAAGGTGGCCCAGGGGACAAAAGGCCGGCCGCAGGGCCGGCCACTGGGCCAGCACAAAATTCGTCAATGGCCACACGACTTTGCGGCCGCTTTGGGATTCATGGGACTAGTGGCCTGCATATCGTCCGAGCCTTTGACTTGGGAAACTGTGCTTGCAGCTTTTGGCTTCGGCATGCTTGCAGCCTGGGGAACTAGGGGGTATAGGGAATGAAGGCTGGCTCGTTATTCTCGGGGATAGGTGGCCTCGACTTGGGCCTCGAAAGGGCAGGGGTCGAGATAGTTTGGCAGTGCGAGATTGACCAGAACGCCCAGGCTGTGCTTCGGCGCCACTGGCCAAACACGCCAATATATGATGATGTAACTCAATTAAAAGGGGGCGACCTTGCGCCAATTGACATTCTTTGTGGGGGCTTTCCCTGTCAAGACCTCTCAATGGCTGGACGCCGTGCTGGACTGGCTGGCGAGAAGTCCGGACTTTTCTTCGACTTCATGCGCCTTGCTGCTGAGTGTGGTCCCGCATGGGTTCTCATCGAAAATGTCCCAGGCCTTTTGTCGTCGAACAACGGACGGGATCTGGGAACCGTTTTCCGGGCGCTGGGCGAACTCGGGTATTGGTGGTCCTGGCGTGTGCTTGACTCTCAATACTTCCGAGTCCCGCAGCGGCGCCGTCGGGTGTTCATTATCGGAAATAATAGAAACAGAACAGCAGCTGCCCGAGTACTGTTTGAGCCCGATATATGCGCGTTCGATGCTAAAGCAAGCCGACGAGCTAGGAAGGCCAATGCCAAAATTGTTTCGCAAAGCTTTAGTGAAGATAGCGGAAGAGAACGAGCGGGCTTCCGCAGAGTAGAGGTGTTCTCAGCTGTTGATAGTTTCACAAACAGAGTGCGTATTTACCATGACATCGCGCCAACTTTGGTCTGTGGGAACAGGAAGCCAGATAAAGGGCACCCATTCTTAGTCGTGAAGCACAATGACGATGATATCGTCATGCGAGGTTTTACGCCTCTAGAGTGCGAGAGGTTACAAGGGTTCCCCGACCACTGGACAGAGGGCCAGGCCGACACTGTACGGTACTTGCAATTGCGAAACGCAGTGTGTGTTCCAGTGGCTGAGTGGATAGGGAAGCGAATAGTAGAGGTAGAGGCAAATCTCAATGAAAGGAAAGGAAGCAATGGCAAACACAGTCGACAAGCTAGCACAACTAGAGGCGCAGAATAAAACCTTACGCAAGGCTTTAATAAGGTTGCTAACTGCAATAGAGGATGTAAGCACTGTGAGAGGTGGAACTTGGCATGTTTTCTATGCATGCCCTGCTGTGTTTGGGCGTGAGTGCAGCTGCAATATCAACGAAGCCGTTACCCAAGCTATAGAAGTGCTCGAAGCTTAATGCACAACTAGAAAGGAAGGACAAGCAATGGCAACTAACAGAGTGTGGGGCGTCATGGGAATAACCGACAGGCCAAGGGCGCCAATAATCGCCAAGGCTAAAATTGGCGAGCGTGGGCCCAAAGGCGAACCCAGGCGACTCGACTATATTATTTTCGTAGAACCACAAACTGGCCGGCGCCTGCCTGAGTATCAAGCGATATTCGGCGACAGGCCGACTAGTTTCAACGCCCTTTTGCCAGCGGACCGCCTAGAGGATGTTGTGGATGTGGCCTGGAAGAGGTATGGCAAGCTGGGCCTAAAGTGTAGGGGCGATGGTGAACGTGGCCTCGACCGCGAAACTGGCGAAGGGCTGGCTTGTGCTGGTGAGTATAACGCCGACGACCCAGCCAAGCACAAATGCCCTCATGCCCGGCCCAAGGACGGCCGGCCGCCTGAGTGCAAGCCTGTGCTATCCATGAGGCTAGTAGTGCCACGAGTCCCAGGGCTGGGCGTGGTCCAGCTCGACACTGGGGGTGTGGCGTCCTCGATACCAACCCTAGTTGCGCAGCTTCGCATGATTGAGGATATGACCAGGGACGAGCGGGGCGAGCCTCATATGGCAGGAATCGCTGTAAAAGTCCTAATCCGGGCGTTCCGGGACCGCATGGGCAACGCGGCCTACGGCTGGCAGCTAGAGCCTCTAAGCCAGGCAGAGGCTGCTAATCTTCGCGCTGGTATCGAGGGCCTGGTAAGGCTCGAAGGCCAGGTGAATATGCAGGCTTTGCCGCCAATTGATGAACTACCGCCAGAACCTGATATTTATGGCCTGGCCGAAGGCGACGAATTGCCGGCGCTAGAGCCTGCAGAAACAGAGCAAGACCTGCTAGAGGCGGCCCAGGCGAATGTACCAGCCGAGGTGCAGAATCTCGAAGCTATGCTTTGCGACTTGTTGACTCAGGCCAATATTCCGACAGGCAAGCATGACAGCATTCTCTCGCTCATGAGTACAAACCGCGCGAAGGCGGCCCGGGCGAACAGCTATGCTGGCTATCAAGCCTGGCTCATGCGGCAGATTGACCGCATGCCACTGAAAGGGGCCGACAATGACTAACGACTTGCGCATACGGCAGTCGCACCTACGGATCCTGGAAGAGCAGTGTCCTGCTTTCGCGTATGCTGTGAACGTCCAGGGCGTGCCAAGTATTAGTGGCCCGGGGGCCTATAGGGGCCTGGCTGTGCATGACTTCTTCGCCGGATACGTGAAGCACTTGCACCGAACTAAACGCCAGACCGATTTCGAAGCCTTGGACTCGATATTGGCGAAGACTCTACAGAAATACCCGGCGCTCACGCTAGAGCAGCATGAGGATATTCGCAGCCAAGCCAAGAACCTAGTGCGTGGCTTTGTGTTTAATCCAGACACATTCTATGGTGTAGAAACGCCTCTAGAGTTGCAAGTCGATATCGGGGCGGGCCGCACAGTTACAATCACGGGCCGGCTAGACTTTCTCGAAGTTGGCCCTCAAGGAAACGTGGCATGGGTAGGCGACGTGAAGTCTAATCACGTCATATGGCCTGACTCGCAAGTGTGCAAGGACTTTCAGCTTCGAGTTTATGCGGCCCTGGTGTTTGCCAACATGCCAGGTATCGAGAGGGTGTATGGCCGCTTGCTTATGTCTAGGTATGGCATAGGTCTTCCACAAAAGGGCGAAGCCAGCTGGGACAGAGAAGACACTTGGCAGCTGCTGGAACACTTGGCTAGTAGACTCGCGGCCCACTTCGAAGGCCGGCTAAAGAATGAGCGGGTCCCTGGGACTTGGTGCGGGTATTGCCCACTTCGTAGGCCTGGGAAGTGCTCACTCTATAAAAGCTACTATGGGACCACGCCAGCGCCGCCACTCAACGACCAGCAGGCACGCAAACTGGCCCGACAGGTAATAGCTTTAGAACAGGCCAGGGACGAGCGTATCGCCCTTTTGAAGGACTATGTCAACGAGCATGGGCCTGTGCGTGTGGGCAGTGGCGAATATGCCGAAGTGTTTGGCTATCACACGCGCGAGAGCGAAGACATACCAGCAGCGGCAATAATCGAGATACTACAGAATCATGCTGACCTGGTAGGCGCGCCGCCACTTGATGAACTGCTGAGCGTCAATAAGCGCTCAAAGGCATTCAAACAGCTTCGCCGGGTTCCCGAATTGGCCGACGACCTGAGCGATGCAGTGCAGATTACCTACAGCACAACGTTCACCCACAAACGAGTAGGGGGCGCAGAGTGAGCAGCTACACTACGCTTTTCCGCTATGTCGAGGCGGCCCTGGCCGAGCATGGGCGCACTTGCTTAACTTGCATGCGCTACAAGACCACCGAATCCGGCCTATACTTGCGCTGTGCGGTCAGGCCTTGCACATACCAGCCAGTCGACAGTTTCGATGAAGAGGCAGCTGCCTTAACATACAGGCGGGCCGCCAAATGCAAGCACTGGGACCCTGACGATGACTAGGCTGCGCATAGTAAGCTTCGACCTTAGCCTGAGGGCGACTGGCTATTGCCATATTGACGGCAGCACAGGTGTGTTAGTTTGCCGGGCCAGGGGGCCCGAGAGGTTGGCCTGGATACGGGACGAAGTGCTTGGCCTGGTCTTCGAGGACAAGCCTCACGCAGTAGTCATAGAAGGCTACAGCTATGCAAGCAGAGGTGCGTCCGTGGTCGATATTGGCGAGCTAGGCGGTGTTGTGCGTGTGGCCCTCTATGAAGCCTGTTTGCCAGTGGTCGAGATACCACCTGCCTGTTTGAAGCGGTTCGCTGTGGGCAAGGGGAACGCAAGCAAGGATGATGTGTTGCAGGCCGGTGTTATCCGGGCCGGCCATACTTTCGCAGACAATAATGCATGCGATGCATGGTGGCTTTGGAATATGGCCTTGGCCCATTATGAGCCAGACTTGGCAGTCAGAGTGCCGACCGCCAATCTCGAAGGCCTGGCGAAAGTGGCTTGGCCCGACTTGTTGCCTGGGCCACTTTCAGGCAGCGCTGGCCGGGCCACCTTGGGGGCAATGCCAGCAGGACCACCCCAGGTCAGAAAGGTAGAAAAAGTCGATTAGAATCAGAGAAAACTGCTCAGAACGGCCTTCCTAGGCCGCACGGGTAGTTTTATATGCCCCAGGCAATTCTGGGCCGTTTTAGAGTGTTTTAGAGGCAAGAAAGGACAAAAATATGGGCGAGCAGAAACACAGAGTGGCCCACTCTTCAGGGGCCTATGAATGGTATACACCAAGGGCCTATGTCGAGGCGGCCCGGCAGACCATGGGCGGCATTGACCTTGACCCTGCTTCATGTCCCGAAGCTAACACTGTGGTGCAAGCCAAGCGCTACTACACCGAAAAGGACAATGGCCTTTTTAAAGCCTGGGCAGGGCGAGTGTTCCTCAACCCGCCATACAGGCGGGGACTCATAGAGGAATTCTGCATGAAGCTCGTAGAAGAATATGCTAGTGGCAATGTGACAGAGGCAGTGCTGCTGGTCAATAATGCGACCGAGACCATCTGGTTCCAACGCCTAGCACATATGGCAAGCGCTTTGCGCTTCCCTCGGGGCCGCCTGACATTCTGGCAGGCAAGCACAACAGAACCTTCACGGCCACTGCAGGGCCAGGCTATCCTCTACTTGGGCGACCATGCCGAGGCCTTCGCGAGGGAATTCTCGCAATTTGGGCTGGTGATGAAGTTATGGGCCTAATCTGTCACAGCGACTTGCCGCCTGAACCTATGAGTACATACGAAGACTACTTGCGGGCCATCAATGCCGACCTCGACGATATGGGCGAGGCCGACTTGTTGCTTGAAATTGAATGCACAGCCTGGATAGGCCGGCACTATCCATGGAAGATTGTTTTCATCGAACCGGCCCTGTACTTTAGCGTGGCCGAATGGGCCTGCGAACGTACAGCGAGGATACACCAGCTGCTGGTTGGGCCAGCTTCGGCGGCGAACAAGCCAGTTGTTGAATCGGAAATACAAGTGGGGCCGAAACCTGGGCCGCCAAAAGCATTCATGGCCAAGGCACACAAGGCCCGGCCTTGGAAAGTCGACTAAAAGGGGGTAGTTATGAATACAGGATTGACCAAGGACCAGTGGGCCTTGCATGAGCAGGACGTCCAGGCTAGCAAGCGCTGGTCTGACCGCTTCATCCCACAATTGAAGCGAATTGCCGGCAATTATCTGTTGGTAGAGGCGAGCGAGGAAGAAGACAGGCTACAGAATACAGACCTCATTGTGCTTCGCATGGAAGCTGTGCGTGTGGCATGCCGAGTCCGCCAGTACCGATACCTTGCGAAATATGGGGACGAGTTCACCATTCGCGTAAGCAGGCCGAGTGGTGTTCCAACCGAGCTTGACAAGATTCTAGACGGCTGGGGCGACTATCTGCTCTATGCTTTCGCGGACGAGTCCGAGCGGATCCTGGCCGCTTGGCACTGGGTCGACCTGGCCGAATTCAGAACATGGTGCCTTGAAAGTAGGCCCATACCTGGTATTGTCAAAGGCAACTTCGATGGCTCTAGTTTGTTCCGAGCTTTCCCCGTGCAAGGCATGCCACCTGGTATTGTCAAACACTCAGTCAATTGTGGCAAGTGAGGGGTGAGCCAATATGGAAATCGACCCTATGCCCAAACTTACAGCTGGCCCTGGGGCCTATATCGTATCGTGGCCCTTAGAGGATAAAGACCTTATCCGCTTTTCGGCGAAAAGGATACACCAGCATTCTGACGGCCGGCTAACTGGGATAGTGAGCATAACCGTCGGTTCGAACAGTCATGAGACGACTCTTGCTCATAGCCAACTCAACCTGGCCTCTTCGCAAGCGCGCCGGGGTATAGCAAGAACCCTGGACGAGCGCTACCCACTTGAAACTGATGTTGGCTGGGACCAGATAATCGAGACCTCATGCAGGCTCGTTATGGAACGCGAAGAACAGGGCGAGCCTGTATGCGAAATTGAGCCTGTCGAGAACGTCGAGGTTGAGTATCTGCTTTGGCCGCTTTTAATAGAGCACTTGCCGACTGTGATATATGCGCCGGGGGGGCAAGGCAAAAGTTTAGTCTCGATGTATATCGCGCTGCTGCTGCAGAATGGCCTTGGCCTTGATGGCGAACCTGGGAAGCAAGCGAATGTGCTCTATCTCGACTATGAGTCCGATAAAACAGAGGCAGCTAGGCGGGCGACTCTGCTAGCACGTGGCATTAAGCGCGCGTATTCTGTGAGCGAACTAAAGTATCCATACTACAGGCGATGCGCCTTGCCCTTGAAGGATGAAGTCTCAGAGTTGGCTGCTATTGTGGCGAAACATAATATCGGACTTGTGATTGTCGACTCTTTAGGCGTGGCGGCCGGCGGTGACCTCAATGCGGCCGAGGTTATCTTGAGCTTCTTCGCAGGCTTGCGTGAAGTGTGCAAGGCAACGAGTGCGGCCTCGTTACCACTGGGCCATACATCGAAGGAAGACAGGCGAAACGAGAATGCGCCCAGGCTACCAATAGGCAGTGTCTACACCGAAAATTGCGCTCGCCTCATGTTCGAATTGAGGGCTGACGATGAAGAGCCTGGCGAGATTACTTGCAGCCTCTTGCCGCGCAAGGCGAACCTCGGCAAGCCAGACCCCCTGGGCCTCTGTTTCTTGTTTGGCACTGAGGCCATACTTGTGAAGCAGGCCGAGCCTGTCGAAGTGTTGTCCGACAAGCAGACCGCGAGTGAAGCTATCCTCGATGTGCTCAGCACTGGGCCGGCCAGCATTAGCGAAATAATCCAGCGCACAGAGTTGAGTTCTAATACTGTGCGGACCACACTTGCACGGATGAAGAGGCGCGGGCTGGTCTTCCCGACACAGCGAGGGTGCTATGAATTGAGCGACAAGGGGAAGGACCTATGCTGAGTTTATGTACACTTGCTACGCTTTGCGTACATGTTTTGTGTACGTCAGCAATACCCCCCCTAAAGGGGTATTGCGTACATTCTATATTATTATATAGTACGCAAGTTTTGTACGCAAACTCTCTAGATAACGAAAAGTGGCTATTATGCAAGCATTATCAGTGCTGGGGGCGAAGGGGTAGATAACGAGTTTATGTACAGTTTGTGTACACCCTTGTTGCACCTGGGGGCCGATTCTGTTCGGCTGGCTTTTGGTACACCCTGGGCTGGGGGCCATATTTTGAAAGGGGGCAGTTTGGAAGAGGGTATGTTCGGCAGGCAAGGCATGAGATTCTGCGACAATCGAAAGGGCAGATAGAATGAAGCTAGTATTGACAGTCTATGATGACAATGGCCGGCAGGTCCAGGCTTTCGAGCTGGGCGAGCTCATGGTTAACCCTGCAGCAGGTGAAGTCAAGTTGGTCCGGCCCGAGAATGGGCCCGGGCCTACAGAGGCGCCAGGCAGAGACCTAGCGGCGCAAGAGGCTATCCTCGATGTACTCAGTACTTGGCCTGCCAAACCTGCTGCTATCGTTGAGTGCACAGGCTTGCGTCTTGACGTTGTGTACTTGACCTTGTGGCGTTTAGAGCGCGAGGGCTTGGTTGTGAAGACTCAGTTTGGCGATTATGACTTGGCTAGCAATTGCCGGGAAGAAAGGCGGCCCACAGGACCACCTGGCGGCGGCCCAGGAAGCACAGGGGCGCCAGGGCTTCAAAGGCGCGAGAATTGTGCAAAGCAATAGAAACATACAGGTTCAGGCCACGAACGCGAAATTGGCCGCTACAGCGATTCTGAGGGCCATTCTCGACAAGGGGGTAGAACGTGAGCACAGTTTTCACTTGGCAGTTTAGGAACTTGCATGAGTTGAGTGCCGCTCTGCAACAGTATCTCGATTTCCTCGACGGGACCATCGTGACCCATTATGGTCTTTCGCATGGGGCCCGCGATACCGACCCGGTGCTCGTCATGCATATATGCCAACGGCGTTCTGAGATTGACGCTTGCATGGACGCACTGCAAAATATCAGCCCTCTATTGTGGCGAGTGCTTGACATTCACTACCGGCGAGGCGCTTCACTAGAGCTTCGGGGCTGGGCCATCACGGCTGGCTGTTTGGGACTCAGGCGGGCCAGTTGTCCACCTGGTGTTCGTTGTGTGCTTCGCGACGCTCAGGGCGAGTCGCGCCTTGACTTGCCAGCGTGTGCAGATAGTGAATACTTGGGCTGTGAGCTTGACCACGAAAACTTGCAGCATTGCCTGGGCATGGCGACTCGCAAGCTCTACCAGATTCACCAAGCAAGGCATGGCGAAGGCGAAGGCCGGCCCACAGAATGTTTGACTAATTGCTCGAAAGTGGTATAATGGATAGTGAGGTTTTGGGATAATTGCGTCCCAAAATCCTCGGGGGCTTCCTTTCTTCCCTCTTGCAGGGGCCCTGGCTTTTGGGAATGCCTGGGGGCCAGGGCCTCGGGGCCACTAGACTATGGGGCCTCAGTGAGAGGGCCTACTATTCCAGGGGACCATGGGGCCCAAAGGCGGCCCGGTAGGCAGAGGATAGGCAGGCTGGCGAGGCGGTATGACTATGCGAGCAAGTTCTTCGCAAGCAATAGCAAGTCTTGTCATTCAGTGCATGAGACAGCCAAGGCCAAAGGGTGGTGCCAGGGTGACGGCCGGCCAGGGTAGGCCAGGCCAGGCCAGAGTAGGCAGCCTTCTTGCTCTTGTTTTTAGACCATAGAGAGCTAGCAGGCAAGCAGCGATGAGCGCAATCTCGCTCACAAGACTTTGACAACAAGGCGTTGTGTGGTAGGATGGTAATACCATCGAGGGCTAGCCAGGTAGGGGGGGTAGGCCAATTACGCGGATATGCAGGGCGTTCTAGAG
>Ga0265293_10003195_pt1 | contig 30898 bp, 21 predicted proteins | sample Munlanlewell138R_FD_192505 | JGI IMG/M metagenome (GOLD analysis project Ga0265293, IMG submission 192505) | Leachate microbial communities from a municipal landfill in Southern Ontario, Canada - Leachate well 138R | ecosystem: Engineered > Solid waste > Landfill > Unclassified | place: Canada... | reverse complement strand
GCCCCTTTTCCGGAAGGGTAGGAAGTATCGCAAAACACCAACAGCCTCATATGTTACTAACAATTAATCAGTTGCAACAAAACGCAACAAAACCGCCACTTCCTACCTTTACAAGAGCCGCCCCTTTTCCGGAAGGGTAGGAAGTATCGCAAAACACCAACAGCCTCATATGTTACTAACAATTAATCAGTTGCGGCAATATGCAACAAACCCGCGACTTCCTACCTTACCTAATAGTAGCTAGGTCCAGATTGAATGAAGAGTAGCTAGATCCAGAGTGGATGCATTTTCCACCATTGAGAATAACGTAAAAACCGGGCTCCGATGTTACCCGTAAACCCGGCTTTTCCTGGGAAGTGGTATGCACGAGTCAATATGAAATGTTCCGGATTCTGGTCAAATTTACGCATTTTGCTAGCACATTCAACACCGCCCAGAGTTCCGAAAGCCGCAGCGCCGCAACATCCCAACACCCCAACATCCCAACACCCCAACATCCCAACATCCCAACATCCCAACGCCCCAACACTCCTCGATGCCAGGCTATAGCTTCACAAATTCCACCCGACGGTTTTTGGCTCGGCCTTCGTCGGTGGAGTTGTCGGCAACGGGGCTGTTCTGGCCGAGGCCTTTGGCGCTTAACCGGCTGCCGTCAATGCCCATCTCCACGAGGCGGGCAACGACGGCCTGAGCACGTGCCTCGGAAAGCTTTTGATTGGCCGGGGCCGAGCCGGTGGCATCGGTGTGGCCTTCCACGCTAAAACGCAGGGATGGATTTTCCTTGAGCAGCTGTACGATCCGGTTCAGCTCTCCGGCCGACTCGGGCTTGATAACACTTTTGCCCGTGTCAAAGGTGATCCCGTAACTGATGAACTTGCCGTCCTGCATCATGCGGTCGTACAGGGGTACCGCTCCTTTCGCCAGGCGTATGTTCCTGATGTAGGTGGTGTTGGGAACGGCCCAGCCCTGGCCAAGCACCAAACGTTGTGGGACGGCCATATTGGGCAGGTTAATAATACGTACGCCGTCAATGTATATTTTCAACGCCCTCTTGTTAAAAGACAATGCAAAGTGACTCCATCCGCCGTAATTGAAATCCACCTCATCCACGCTGGCATCTCTGCGGTCGTAGGAACCGGAATGGTAATAACAGAAAATGGTTTTCGCCTTGGGGTCCATGGTGAACTCCAGGACTTCCATTTCGGGAATGTCCCATTCCCCGTTGCGGTCATTGAAGAAATACATCATGTAGTCACTGTAAGGATATGCTCCCGTTTCCTCGAATTCATTTTCCCAGGGATGCAGGTAAAAGTCAAATTCAAGGGTAAACACATCCGGCAGGAAACGTTGCTGGTTTTCCATGAACGGCACAAGCCGGGCGTCGTCGAGAAACATGATGGCATTTTCGCCGTCAATCTTTACGACCTCGGCGTTCCCTTCAATGATGTCCCACCGGGAAGGAAATTCACCCAGTTTTTCTCCTGTCAGGTTGTCTTCAAAGAAGATCTCGTCACCGGCCACAAAGTCGGATTTGGCCCATTCCATGGTTGCGCGTCGGTTTTGAGGACTTTCCTGGCCGGAAGCGGAGCCGGAGGACTGGCCGGAAGCCGAGCCGGACGCTCTGCGTGAGGGATCGCCTGAGACAGAGCCGGAGGACTGGCCGGAAGCCGAGCCGGAGGACTGACCGGGAGCGGTTCCGGAAGAGCGGCCCTGAGCCGTCCCGGAATTACGACTGGCGGTGCCACTGTCGCCGGAGCGGCTGTAGGAACCGGATCGTCCGGTCCTTTTCATCATGGCCACGTCCTCTTCGTCCATGTCCCAGTCATCGTATTGCAGGTCCTGGTTTTCGGGGGCCTTCCGGGACGAGGACCGGGCATGTTTGTCCTTGTCTTTTTCCCCGGCCGATTCTGCCTTGCTTTCCTTTTCCTCTTCTTCGGTTTCTTCGAAAGCTTTATCTATGGCTTTGGAAACTCCTTCTTCCACTTTCTCTTCCACTTTTCTCTCGGCGGTACGTTCGGCGGCACTTTTGGCTGCCCTTTCCAGCCTGCGGAGTATGGACTGTGCCTGTGAAGCGGTACAGGCAAGTCCCATAATCATAAGGGTGATCAACAAACGTTTCATGTTCAGTTCATTTTAATGAGTAATTGTGAACTAGTTATATTCCCGTTTTCGTCCATAGTTTCAGATTTGACACTGCCAACGCCCCGGGCATACCAATTTTTGGTGCTGGAAATTGCTTTTTGCCCAAAAATGCGGGTTTGTGAAACCATTTCCACAATATAACACTTAAATGTACCGGCAGGTGTTGTAAGCTCTTCCCTCCCGGTAACTTTATGCGAGAGGATCTCTGCATTGAAATTCAGGCCCATGGCACTGATCTGCATCAGTCCTCCGTCAAGTTCCTGACCTACGGCAAGACGGGACGGAATAACAGGGACATCCCCGGTAACCTCCATCAAGTTAACGGATCCGAATCCGGTCATCATATTCCCGTCCCTTACAGATACGGTCATTTCCATAGGGTCGAAGGATGGAGATCGGTCGGGATTATAGGCATGGATGACATACGTAATGGTGTAGTTGCCATCGGCACCTTCGACGTTCTTTATGTGCATACGGACATAGCTGTCGGTATTGCCCGTCTGACCGTAATTGGCATACTCCAGTTCTGTCCCTTCCGTTATGCAGAAATAGGGTCTTTGCGCAAAAAGGGACAATGAGGTCAGTAGAAGGATCGTGAGGAAGTAGATACGCTTCATTATCAAATAGGTTAGATGTTGCTAATAACCACAAATATACATTTTTTGTTTGATTGATTAATTATATTTGTGGCATGAAAAAAACGATCTTCTTTTTAGGCGTGTGTATGCTGGGAGCATGCAGCGCAGACATGGACAAAAAAATAGATGAGCTGATCGCCCAAATGACACTGGAAGAAAAGGTGGGCATGCTGCACGGTCAGACGATGTTTACCTCGGGAGGCGTGGAACGCCTGGGCATCGCTCCGGTTAAATATGCGGACGGACCCTTCGGGATACGTGAAGAACTGGAACCCCATTCCTGGACACCTTTACGATTGGATACCGATTCGGCCACCTTCTTTCCCACGGGTTCCGCACTGGCTGCTACCTGGAGCGAAGAGATGGCCTGGCTTTACGGGAAGGGAATGGCGGAAGAGGCCAGGACAAGGGGAAAAGACATGATCCTCGGCCCTGCGATCAACATCCAGCGCATTCCAACAGGAGGCAGAACATATGAATATTTCAGCGAGGATCCGTTACTGAGTGCCCGGCTGGCAGTCGGATATGTCAGAGGGGTACAGGACAACGGGGCAGCTGCCTGCATCAAGCATTACGCCCTCAACAACCAGGAAAACAACCGTGGCATGGTAGATGTCATTGTCAGCGACCGCGCCATGCGGGAGATTTATCTGCCGCCGTTCCGTGCAGCCGTGGAAGAAGCGGGAGTCCTTGGGGTGATGGCCGCTTACAATAAGGTGGCCGGTTCCTGGTGTGCCGAGAATGAGGTGTTGCTGAACAAAATATTACGCGATGAGTGGGGTTTCCGCGGCATGGTCATCTCTGACTGGGGCGGAACGCACAGCACCGTAAAATCCGCACTGGCCGGCCTGGATGTGGAAATGCCCGGAGGCAGGTTCTTTGGTGAGGCCTTGCTGGACTCGGTCCGGAGCGGTGCCGTTCCTGAAGAAGTGATCGATCAGAAAGTGGCCAACATCCTTCGCGTACGTCTGGCCATTGATCCTGTCGAGGAAACATCACACATAAACCCGGTCAGCACACCGGAACATGGACAAATGGTATATGAAATTGCTTCAAAGTCCATCGTCCTGCTCAAAAACGAAGGCGGCCTGCTGCCCCTGGACCTTGACAAAAACAAAAAAATAGCCGTTATTGGCGACAATGCCGTTCAGAAAAATGCCACAGGCGGGATCGGGGCCGGGGTAAAGGCCCGCTACGAGATCACGCCACTGGAAGCACTGAAACAAAAGACAGGAGACCGTGCCACCATAATATATGCCCGCGGTTACCAGGGATTTTCCAGGCAGGACAGGGAACGCGGAGGCATCCTGGGAGGGGTTATGCTGACCGGAACGGGAGGCATGATCTCGGGAAGTCCGGCTGTCGGGGCACAGCTTGATCAGGAATTGCTTGCCGAGGCGCTGCGCGCGGCCTCGGATGCCGATCTGGTACTGTTCTTTGCAGGGAACAACCGCGAAGTGGAAACCGAAGGAGCCGACCGTGTCAACATTATCCTGCCTTCGATGCAGGACGAACTGATCCGGGAGATTGCCCGGGTCAATCCCAACATCGTGACCGTAGTGGTTACCGGGGCGCCCGTGGATCTTAGCGGCGTTGACCACTGCTCACAGGCCATGCTTGTATCGTGGTTCAACGGCTCGGAGGGGGGGAATGCCCTTGCCGACGTCTTGCTGGGGACGGTGGTGCCCTCCGGAAAACTGCCCTTTACCTTCCCCGTAAGACTGGAAGATTCTCCGGCCTATGCGTTGCAGACATACCCCAATTTTGACAAAGCCCCTTATGCCGAAGACATCTATGTAGGTTACCGCTGGTTTGATACACAAAAAATCGAACCCCTGTATCCTTTCGGTCACGGACTGTCCTATACGTCCTTTTCCTATTCATCGGCCGGAACAGCCAAAGACACTTACGGTCCATCCGATGTGATAACCGTTTCATTTACCCTGGAAAACACGGGACCTTATACCGCCGAGGAAGTCGTGCAGCTCTATGTGCACAGGCCCGCATCAAAAGTGGAATTCCCTGAAAAAGAACTCAAAGCATTCCAAAGGGTGAAGCTGGATCCCGGCAGATCGGCCAAAGTCACGCTCAAAGTGCCGGTAAGCTCCCTGCGTTACTGGAACGAGACAGCCGGTGGCTGGGCGCTCGATCCGGGAGAAACAGCCCTTTGGATCGGGACGTCTTCACGCGATATCAAACTCAGAAAAAGCGTGAAGATCCTGCCCTAATCGATCATTTTTCCTAACTTTGCCCGGTTTTTAGCATACAATAATGAGCAAAGCACACATTGTCCTGGAGGACGGATCCGTTTTTGAGGGAAGATCTTTCGGTTGTAAGAAATCCGTTTCCGGTGAAGTCGTTTTCAATACGGCCATGATGGGGTATCCCGAATCTCTGACAGATCCGTCCTATGCGGGGCAGATACTGGTGATGACCTATCCCCTGGTCGGTAATTACGGCGTTCCCGAACGCGCGGCAGGCGAAGACGGTCTGTCTCTTTACATGGAAAGTGAAAAAATCCATGTCAATGCACTGGTGGTCTTTGACCACAGCCCGGTCTACAGTCACTGGAATGCCAGGGAAAGCCTGGAACAATGGCTCATCAGCGAAAACATTCCCGGAATATACGATGTGGACACGAGGGCCCTTACCAAATTATTGCGTGAAAAGGGATCCCTGAAAGGAAAACTGGTGATGGAAGGTGACAGTCCGGGGGACATTCCTTTTGAAGACCCCAACCTGGTGAACCAGGTGGACCGGGTATCCTGCAAGGACATCATAACATACAGGGGAGATCCCGGAACAAAGAAGGTGGTATTGATTGATTGCGGGGTCAAGCACAACATCATCCGTTGCCTTCTTCAGCGCGGTGTCACAGTCATCAGGGTCCCCTGGGACCAGGATCTGACAGCCCTGGAATACGATGGCATTTTCATCAGCAACGGGCCGGGTGATCCGAACATGTGCGGGGCAACCATCCGGAATCTGCGAAAAGCCATGGAGCAGGACAAACCCGTATGCGGGATATGCATGGGAAACCAGCTTCTGGGCCTGGCAGCCGGAGGCAACGTATATAAAATGAAGTACGGACACAGGGGTCACAACCAGCCCGTTCGCGACGAAGACACGGGAGAATGTCACATTACCTCGCAAAACCACGGGTATGCGCTGGATCCCTCAAGCCTTGGAAAAGACTGGCTTCCTTTGTACACCAACCTGAACGACGGGACCAACGAAGGAATACGCCACAGGTCCAAACCTTTTTTCTCATCCCAGTTCCATCCGGAAGCGGCCAGCGGACCTACCGATACCGTTCCCATTTTTGACAAATTTACAGACATCCTCTAGCCGATGAAAATGAATAAAATACTGGTACTCGGTTCCGGAGCCCTCAAAATTGGAGAGGCCGGGGAATTTGATTATTCGGGCTCCCAGGCGTTGAAAGCCATCCGGGAGGAAGGCATAAGCACAGTCCTGATCAATCCCAATATTGCCACGGTTCAGACATCGGAAGGAGTGGCCGATACCGTATATTTTCTTCCTGTCACACCCTTCTTTGTTGAGCAGGTTATCAAGAAAGAAAGACCCGAAGGGATATTGCTGGCCTTCGGAGGGCAGACAGCCCTGAATTGCGGGGTGGAATTGTTCCGTAACGGCGTTTTTGAAAAATACGGCGTCAAGGTGCTGGGGACCCCCGTACAGGCGATCATCGAGACTGAGGACCGGGATCTTTTTGTACGAAAGCTGAATCAGATCCACATCAAGACCATTCAAAGCGTGGCCGTGAATTCTCTGGAAGAAGCCAAAAGTGCGGCCGCGCATCTCGGCTATCCCGTAATCCTGAGGGCGGCCTATGCCCTGGGCGGGCTCGGCTCGGGCTTTTGTGACAACCAGGATGAGCTTGTGGCCCTGGCAGAGAAGTCTTTTGCGTTTGCAACGCAGGTGCTCGTGGAAAAAAGCCTGAAAGGATGGAAAGAGATAGAATATGAAGTGGTGCGGGATAAGTACGACAATTGCATCACCGTTTGCAACATGGAAAATTTTGATCCTCTGGGGATCCATACCGGGGAAAGCATCGTAGTGGCGCCCACGCAGACACTGAACAACAAGGAATGCCAGCACCTGCGCGAAATGGCCATTAAGATCATCCGTCACATAGGGATCGTGGGAGAATGCAACATCCAGTATGCCTTTGATGTGGCCAGTGAAGATTACAGGGTCATAGAGGTAAATGCACGTCTGAGCCGGTCTTCGGCGCTGGCATCAAAGGCAACCGGCTATCCGCTGGCTTTTGTGGCTGCCAAGCTGGCACTGGGATACGGATTGCACGAACTGAAAAATTCTGTCACCAGAACTACGCCGGCATTCTTTGAGCCGGCCCTTGATTATGTGGTTTGCAAGATTCCACGCTGGGACCTGGGGAAATTCCACGGTATTGCCAAAGAGATCGGGAGCAGCATGAAATCGGTGGGGGAAGTGATGGCCATAGGAAGGACTTTCGAAGAAACCATTCAGAAAGGATTGCGCATGATAGGCCAGGGGATGCACGGGTTCGTTGAAAACCGGGAACTGGTCATAGAAGACATTGACAAAGCGTTGCGCGAACCTACCGACATGAGGATCTTTGTCATCAGCAAAGCGATGCAGGCGGGGTACACCGTGGAGCAGATATACCGGCTCACCAGTATCGACCGCTGGTTTCTGCAAAAACTCATGGACATTGTGGAGACCGGAGCGAAACTGGAGAAATTGTTCCCCCCGGCCCATCCGGACGGGAAAGACTGGGGTGAAAACGAGAGGGACTTACTGTACCTGGCCAAGAGGCAGGGGTTTTCCGATTTCCAGATAGCACGTGCCTTGTGGAAAAAGAAAATGAACCAGGAAAGCCCTTTGCTCGTAAGGCGTTTGAGAAAATCTTTGGGGATAGTCCCCGTAGTGAAGCAGATAGATACCCTGGCCGCGGAATATCCCGCAAAAACAAACTACCTGTACCTTACCTACGGAGGCAGGGAACACGATGTCGCATACGAGAAAGACGGCCGGTCCATTGTGGTCCTGGGTTCGGGCGCTTACCGGATTGGCAGTTCTGTTGAATTTGACTGGTGCGGGGTACAGGCACTGCTCACCATCCGTAAGGAAGGATGGCGGTCGGTCATGATCAATTATAATCCCGAAACGGTCTCTACAGATTACGATATGTGTGACCGCCTGTATTTTGACGAATTGACCAACGAACGGGTTATGGATATTGTGGAACTGGAAACGCCTGAAGGAGTCATTCTTTCCACCGGCGGGCAGATCCCCAACAACCTGGCCGTTGCACTGGATAAGCAGCATGTCCCGATTTTGGGAACCCCGGCACGGTACATTGACAATGCAGAAGACCGTCACAAATTCTCCGCAATGCTCGACCGCATAGGCGTTGACCAGCCCCGTTGGAAGGAATTGTCGTCGCTCAGGGATATTGAGGCCTTCGTCAACGAAGTAGGATTCCCTGTACTGGTCAGGCCGAGTTACGTGCTGAGCGGAGCGGCCATGAATGTCTGTTCCAATTTTGAAGAAATGGAACGTTTTCTTAAACTGGCGGCCAATGTAAGCAAACAGCATCCTGTGGTGGTTAGCCAATTCATTGAACATGCCAAGGAAGTGGAAATGGATGCCGTGGCAAGGGATGGTGAGGTCATCGCCTATGCCATCAGCGAACATGTGGAATTTGCAGGCGTACACAGCGGGGATGCCACCATACAGTTTCCCCCGCAGAAGCTTTACGTGGAGACCGTTCGCCGGATCAAAAGAATAAGCAGACAGATTGCCCGTGAGTTGCATATCTCAGGTCCCTTTAACATCCAGTACCTGGCCAAAGGAAACGAGATCAAGGTCATTGAGTGTAACCTGAGGGCTTCCCGGAGTTTTCCGTTCGTAAGCAAAGTGCTGAAGATCAATTTTATTGAAATGGCTACCCGGATCATGCTGGATCTTCCGGTGGAACGGCCCGAAAAAAATGAATTTGACCTGGATTACGTAGGGATCAAGGCATCTCAATTTTCTTTCAACCGGCTGCAGAAAGCCGATCCCGTACTGGGAGTGGACATGGCGTCAACGGGAGAAGTTGGCTGTATAGCTGAAGACACCCTGGAAGCGATCCTGATAAGCATGCTGGCCGTCGGATACCGGATACCGCATCGCCATATCCTGCTCTCGACAGGAACGCCCCGTCAGAAAGTGGACATGCTCAATGCCGCTTCCCTGTTGCATGAGAAGGGATATGAATTGTATGCCACGGGCGGGACATACCGTTTTCTGAAAGAGAACGGTATCCCGAGTCACCGCGTATACTGGCCCAGTGAGACGGAAAAACATCCCCAGGCGCTCGAAATGTTGCACCGAAAAGAGATAGATCTTGTAGTGAACATTCCGCGCAACCTCACTTCTGGAGAGTTGGATAACGGGTATAAAATACGTCGTGCGGCCATAGACCTGAATATTCCGTTGCTGACAAATGCCAGGCTGGCTGATGCCTTCATTACGGCTTTCTGCTCTCTTTCTGTTGAAGATATTCAGATCAGGAGCTGGCAGGAGTATTGAAAATTTTTGCATTTACCAAAATTACACCTATCTTTGCAGCCCGCATTTTCTGCGGAATACGTTCATTTTATTGATAAACACCAAATTAACAACCAATGCCTGGATTAATTGGAAAGAAGGTCGGAATGACTTCGATCTTCGACAGTAACGGGAAAAACATTCCCTGCACTGTGATTGAGGCTGGTCCGTGTGTAGTTACGCAGGTCCGTACGGAAGAGAAAGATGGTTATGCCGCCGTACAACTTGCCTATGACGAGAAAAAAGAAAAACACACCAGCGCGGCCCTAAAGGGTCATTTTAAAAAGGCAAATACCACACCTAAGCGCAAAGTGGCGGAATTCCCCAATGATTTCGACAAAGCATTGAACTTAGGCGACACAGTGACCGTCAATGACATTTTCGATCCCAGTTTGATTGACTGGGTAGACGTGACCGGCATTACAAAAGGAAAAGGATTCCAGGGAGTCGTCAGACGCCATGGATTCGCCGGAGTAGGAGGTCAGACCCACGGTCAGCACAACCGTCTCCGCGCCCCCGGTTCTATGGGAGCATCTTCGTGGCCTTCCCGCGTATTCAAAGGAAAACGCATGGCCGGCCGCATGGGAGGAGATAAAGTTAAAATTTTGAATCTCAGGGTAATGAAAATCGTTCCCGAGAACAACCTTGTAGTAGTAAAAGGTTCCGTTCCCGGTGCCAATGGTTCTTATGTAATTTTGGAGGTATAGTCGTATGGAAATTTCAGTGTATAAAATTGACGGTCAGGATTCCGGAAAAAAAGTTATCCTTGACGATACCGTTTTCGGCATTGAACCGAACAACCACGCGATCTACCTGGACGTGAAACAGTATCTGGCCAACCAGCGGCAGGGCACGCACAAGACCAAGGAGCGCTGGGAAATTGCCCACAGCACAAAGAAGATCGTTCGTCAGAAAGGTTCTGGCGGCGCACGTCACGGAAGTTTGAAATCCGGGATATTTGTAGGCGGAGGACGGATCTTCGGACCCCAGCCCAGGGATTACCGTTTCAAACTGAACAAAAAGCTCAAACAGCTCGCCCGTCGTTCCGCGTTGACATATAAGGCACAGGAACAGGCGATTACCATTCTCGAGCCTTTTAATATGGAAGCACCCAAAACCAAAGATTTTCTTGCGATATGCAGAAACCTGAAGGTAGAGGGGAAAAAGATCCTGATGGTGCTTCCCGATAACAACAACAATATTTACCTGTCGTCCCGCAACGTGGAAAGAGCGAAAGTGATCACAGTCAACGAACTGACCACATACGACATTGTGAATGCCCAGACCCTCATTCTTTTAGAAGGGGTCGAGGTATTGATCAAGGAACAACTAGGGACAACTCAATCTGCCTGACGATGAATATTTTGATTAAGCCTTTAATTACTGAAAAGATGACGGTTCAGGGCGAAAAATTGAATCGTTACGGATTTCTTGTTGACCGCAGAGCCAACAAATTACAGATCAAACAAGCGGTTGAGAATATGTACGGAGTGACCGTGGTGGATGTCAACACCATCAATTACCACGGAAAACGTAAAAGCCGTTATACAAAGGCAGGGTTCCTTACCGGACGTGCCAATCACTTCAAGAAAGCGTACATTACGCTTGGAGGTGAAGACAAAATTGATTTCTACAGCAATATTTAAGCTATGGCAGTACGTAAATTTAAACCGGTAACACCCGGTCAAAGACATAAACTCATTAGCGCATTTGACGACATCACCTCCACGGTTCCCGAAAAATCGCTTCTGGCTCCCAGAAAGAGCTCCGGAGGAAGGAACAATCAGGGTAAGATGACCATGCGTTACCTGGGCGGCGGTCACAAGCGTCAGTACCGTATCATCGACTTTTTACGGAACAAGGACCAGTATGCCGCTACGGTAAAAACCATTGAATACGACCCCAACCGCAGTGCACGCATTGCATTGGTTGCATATGCAGACGGTGAAAAACGCTATATCATAGCGCCGAACGGTCTGCAGGTAGGACAAAAAATCGAATCCGGTCCCGGTGTTCCTCCTGAAGTCGGGAATACGTTGCTCTTGTCCGAGATTCCTCTCGGCACATTGGTGCACAATGTGGAATTACATCCCGGTCAGGGTGCCGCCATGGCACGAAGCGCAGGTGCTTATGCACAATTGACTGCGCGGGAAGGCAACCACGCCATCCTTCGTCTGCCTTCGGGCGAAACGAGAATGGTACTGGTTACATGCCGCGCCACGGTAGGAACCGTTTCCAATCCTGACCACAGTCTTGAAAAACACGGCAAAGCGGGAAGAAAAAGATGGCTTGGCCGTCGTCCCCGTAACCGCGGTGTTGCCATGAACCCCGTCGACCACCCCATGGGTGGTGGAGAAGGCCGCGCATCCGGAGGTCACCCGCGCTCACGCAAGGGATTGCCCGCCAAAGGCTACAAGACACGTAATCCTAAAAAGAATTCCAAGAAATTCATTATTGAAGACAGAAGGAAAAAATAACCGGATAAAATTTGCAATATGAGTCGTTCATTAAAAAAAGGTCCTTTCATTGAAGCAAGCCTGGAAAAAAGAGTGCTTGCCATGAATGAAGGCAAGATAAAAAAAGAAGTCCTGAAAACCTGGTCAAGAGCCAGTGTGATTTCTCCCGACTTTGTAGGCCATACGGTTGCCGTGCATAACGGAAACAAATTCATTCCGGTATATGTAACCGAGAATATGGTTGGTCATAAATTTGGTGAATTTGCCCCCACCCGTACATTTAAGGGTCACTCAGGCAATCGTTAACAGCTAAAAAGAGAACACTAATGGGAGCTCGAAAAAGAAATATGGCTGAACGCCAGAAAGAAATCAGGAAACAAACAGCTTACGCCAAGCTGAACAATGTTCCTACATCCCCCCGTAAGATGCGTCTTGTCGCTGATCTGATACGGGGTGTCGAAGTGAACCGTGCTTTGGATATTCTGAAATATACAAAAAACGAACCGTCCATCCGTCTTGAGAAACTTCTGAAATCGGCAATTGCCAATTGGGAAGTGAAGAACGAAGGAGAGAGAAAAGAGTTGGAGAGCGGTAACGTAGTGGTAAAAAGTATAACTGTTGACGGCGGCAGGATCCTGAAAAGGATCAGGACCGCCCCACAGGGTCGTGCCGCCAGGATCCGCAAACGCTCAAACCACGTGACTATAGTATTGGATAAAAAACAACAAACAGTAAAAGAAGCGTAATATGGGACAAAAAACTAATCCAATCAGTAACCGTATAGGTATAATCCGTGGTTGGGATTCAAGCTGGTGCGGAAATTATGCAGAGAGATTGGCAGAAGATACCAGGATCAGGGAATATCTTTCTGCACGTCTTGCTAAAGCAAGCCTTTCCCGCATTGTGATAGAAAGGACCCTGAAGCTGATTACTGTTACCATTCACACCGCGCGTCCCGGGATCATCATCGGGAAAGGCGGACAGGAAGTAGACAAACTGAAAGAGGAATTGAAAAAGATCTACAACAAGGAGATCCAGATCAATATCTTTGAAGTGAAACGTCCGGAACTTGATGCCACCATCGTTGCCAACAACATTGCCAGGCAGATCGAAGGACGCGTTTCTTACCGTCGTGCAGTGAAAATGGCCATGGCATCGACCATTCGTATGGGAGCCGAAGGGATCAAAGTCCTCATAGGCGGCCGTCTTGGAGGAGCTGAAATGGCACGCCGCGAACTGTTCAAGGAAGGCCGTACCCCTTTGCATACCTTCCGGGCCGATATTGATTACGCATTGGCAGAAGCACATACAAAAGTAGGTGTACTGGGCATTAAGGTTTGGATCTGTAACGGCGAGGTTTACGGGAAACGCGACCTGTCACCGAATGTGGGAACTGCAGCCAGCGCAGCCGGAACCGGCAAAATGCCTTCCGAAGGCCGCGGAGGCCGCGGAGGCAGGGACCGTCGCGGAGGAGATCGCAGAGATAGCAGGGGTGGTGATCGCAGGGATAATCGCGGTGGAGATCGCAGAGACGGAGGAAGAAGGGACAGAGGCCCGCGCCAATAGTGCAACGCACACTTGATGCATAGTGCTGGCATTCAGCACGATAACAAAAAGCACCCCCGGGGGGTGCTTTTTGTTATGTAATTGCAGATCAGGTAAATGCATCAAGTGTGCGTTGCACCACGCGGCAGCACCAGGTTCAACACAACGCCCAGAAGTGCCGCCAATCCAATGCCGGCCATGGAAAAATTGCCTACAGACAGGGCAGCCCCTCCGATCCCCACAGTCAGGATAAGGGAAACGATGATCAAATTTCGGGTATCGGAAAAATCAATTCTGTTGGTGATCATATTGTTAATCCCAATGGATGCAATACTGCCGAATAACAACAGCATAATGCCTCCCATAACGGCTCCGGGAATGGTGCAAAGCACCGCGTTTACTTTTCCGATAACGGAAAAAATAATGGCGGTAACGGCGGCCACCCGAAGGACGTAAGGATTGGAAACTTTTGTAAGGGTTATGGCTCCGGTGACTTCTGAATACGTAGTTACGGGAGGTCCGCCGGCAAGACCTGAAAGCATGCAGGCTATTCCGTCACCCAGCATGGTTCTGTGCAATCCGGGGTCTTTTACATAATCTTTTCCGGTAACCGCCCCAATGGCATATACATCCCCGATATGTTCAATCACAGGAGCAATGGCCACGGGTACCAGAAAAAAAATGGCGGGCAATGAGAAAGAAGGTCTGGTAAACGAAGGAAGCGAAATCCAGGCGGCATCTTTTACAGCCGACAGATCGATCCCCCTGAAGATCCAGGCAACCGCGTATCCGGCAACAATACCGGCAAGGATGGGAAGCAGCTTAAGCATGCCTTTGCCCAGCAGACTTACCAGAACGGCAACCGTTAGTGACACTCCTGCCAGCAGCCAGTCTGATCCGGCCATACTGACCCCGGTTGAAGCCAGGGAAAGACCAATAAGGATTATGACAGGTCCGATCACTGTCGGCGGGAATAATTTAGCGATAAACCCGGTACCCCATAATTTCACGGCCAGGCTCATCAGGCCATAGACCAATCCTACGGCAGCAATGCCCGACATGGTCCCCGGTAATCCGTAAAGCTCTGTGGCTTTTATGATTGGGGCGACAAACGCAAAGCTGCTTCCAAGAAAGACAGGGACCTTGCCTTTTGTGATGAGATGGAAAACCAGGGTCCCGATCCCTGCAGCGAAAAGTGCTATTGACGGATCAAGCCCTACCAGAAGGGGAACAAGAACGGTTGCTCCGAAAGCGACAAACAGATATTGTACGCCTATTACGGTTTCCTTAATTTTTGTTTTCAAGGACATAAAGATAATTACATTATACTAACTTTGTATACTATGAAAATCGCCTTTTTATCTGCTTTTTATCCTTACAGGGGCGGGATTGCCCAGTTCAATGCCAATCTTTACAAGGCACTTGAGAAAGGACACCAGGTAAAGGCGTTTAATTTCAAAAGGCAATACCCGTCGTTGCTTTTTCCCGGAAAGACACAGTTTGTCCAGCCGGAAGATCGTGCGATCCATGTACCAAGTGAGCCCGTTCTGGATTCTGTCAACCCCGTATCCTATCACGTAACGGCACGCAAGATCTTAAAAGAAGAGCCCGACCTGCTTTTGTTACGATACTGGATGCCCTTTTTTGCCCCGTCACTGGGATGGGTTGCCTGCAAGCTACGGCATCAAGGTTGCCGGGTAATTTCCATAATTGACAATCTGATACCCCACGAACGCACCATAATGGACAAACCGCTTTCCCGTTGGTTTCTATCCCAGAATGACGGATGCGTGGCCATGAGTACCGCAGTACGTGACGACATACTTGCCTTACGTACCGGAATCCCTCATATCCTGCGCAGCCATCCATTGTATGATCATTTCGGGACGATTCAGAACACTGAAGAAGCCCGGGCCAGACTGGGACTTGAACGGGGAAGGCGCACGTTGCTTTTTTTTGGATTTATCAGGGATTACAAAGGACTGGACCTGTTGCTGGAAGCATTCCGAGATCTGGGAGACACTTATCAGCTGGTCATCGCAGGGGAGTGTTACGGAAGTTTTGAAAAATACGAAAAACTGATTGCCCGGCTGCCGGATCCATCTTCGGTCAAGGTATTCAACAGGTACATTTCGGATGAAGAGGTCCCGTTGTTTTTTTCGGCAGCGGACGTATGTGTATTGCCTTACCGGACGGCAACGCAAAGCGGGATCTCGGCTATGGCCTATCATTTCCAGGTGCCGGTCATTGTAACGCCGGCCGGCGGATTGGCAGAAGCCGTGGAGGGCCCCGGGACAGGACTGGTGGCAACCGGGACAGATGCCTGTTCCCTGGCACAGACGATACGTAAGTTTTTTACCATGGAAAGAGAGTCCTTTAAAGAAAACATCCGGAAGGAAAAAGAGGCGCTTACCTGGGAACGGTTTGCATTTGACCTGACGGAATTTGCCTGTCGCATCAAGAAATAATCAATGCCTAAAACAACCAGATATTATGAAAAAACCAATTCTCTTATTTTTACTGGGCTTCATTTTAGCCTGTTCACCTGATTCTATGAAAAACAATCCTTTATTACAGGAGTACGACACTCCTTTCCAGACTCCCCCGTTTGATGAGATAAAAACAGAGCATTTCATGCCTGCCGTCCGGGAAGCCATGGAACAAAACCGTGCGGAAATTGACGCCATTGTGAACAATCAGGAAGCGCCTACATTCGAAAACACTATTGCTGCCTACGACAGGGCCGGAGACCTGCTCTCCCGTGTTACAGCGGCTTTTTTCACCCTGAATCGTTCGGACACCAATGAAGAATTACAGGCGTTGGCCCGTGAGATCACACCGGAATTGACAAAACACCGTAACGAGATTCAGCTGAATCCCGTGTTATTTGAAAAAATTCAATGCCTTTACCAAAAACGCGACTCCCTGAACCTGGATGCCCAGCAAATGAGAACCCTGGAAAAATATTACGATGATTTTGTCAGGGGCGGCGCCGCATTATCCGATGAAGATAAAGAAACGCTGAAGGACATCAATACGCAGCTTTCCAATCTGAGCCTGGAATATGGACAAAACCTGCTTGCCGAGACCAACGATTTTAAAATGGTGGTCGACAATGTGGACGATCTTGCCGGTCTTCCCGAAAGCAACATACGTGCGGCTGCCAGTCTGGCTGCGTCGCTGGGAATGGAAGGCAAATTCGTTTTCACCCCCAACAAACCGTCCTGGATCCCCTTCCTGCAGTATGTACACAACAGGGAACTGAGAGAAAAATTGTACAAGGGGTATTATATGCGCGGTGACAACAACAACGAAAAAGACAACAAAGATATCATTGGCCAGATCGTCAATCTGAGAGTACGCAGGGCGCAGCTCCTTGGATTTGACACTTACGCCGATTTTGTTTTGGTCAACAACATGGCCAAAACCCCGGAAGCTGTTTATTCTTTCCTGGGCAGGGTTTGGGAACCGGCTCTGCAAGTAGCAAAAGAAGAACTGGCTGCCATGCAGAAAATTGCCGACCGCGAAGGGGCCGGATTCAAGCTGGAAAGCTGGGACTGGTGGTATTACGCCGAGAAACTGCGCAAAGAAAAATACGACCTGGACGAAAACGAGATCAGGCCTTACCTGAAACTGGAAAACGTCAGGGACGGGTTGTTTTACGTAGCCAACAACCTGTACGGGCTGACATTTGAAAGACGTACCGACATTCCCCTGTACAATCCTTCCGTGGAAACTTTCGAGGTTAAGGACAGGGACGGCAGCCATTTGGCCGTTTTGTACCTGGATTACCCCACAAGAGCCGGGAAAAATGCCGGAGCCTGGTGTTCCGGGTTGCGCGGTTACAGGAAAAATGCCGATGGGACCGAACAGTTTCCGCTGGTAACGGTAACCACCAATTTCCCCGCTCCGGTGGATGGAGAACCGGTTCTATTGAGCTGGGATGAAGCCGAGACCCTGTTCCACGAATTCGGCCACGCTCTGGACGGATTCTTTGGCCGCGGCGATTACGACCGTATATGCGGTGCGTTGCCCCGGGATATGGTGGAATTGCCTTCCCAGATCAACGAACATTGGGCCATTCAGCCGGAAGTGCTGGAAGTCTATGCCCGTCATTACCAAACAGATGACCCTATGCCGGAAGCACTCATCACCAAGCTGGTTAACAGCAGTCATTTCAACCAGGGATTCATGACCGTGGAATTTATTGCTGCAGCGCTCCTGGATATGGAATGGCACGCCGCTGCAGAAGAGCAGTCTTATGACGTCAATACGTTTGAAAAGAACGCCATGAAGAAATACGGGCTCATAGACGAGATCATTCCCCGTTACCGTTCCACTTATTTTTCACACATCTTCAACGGGGGATATGCCGTAGGGTACTATGTATACCTGTGGGCCGAGATCCTGGATGCCGATGCCTTTGATGCCTTTAAGGAAACCGGCGACATTTTTGACCAGGAAACCGCCGGAAAATTCCGGAAATACATTCTTACCGAAGGTGGCTGGGACGAGCCCATGGACCAATACCTTCGTTTCCGCGGACAAGAGCCTACCGAGGTTCCTTTGCTCCGTAACCGCGGTTTACTGAAATAGGATCATGAAAATGAAGCATATACTATTCTTGCTGGGGGTGTGGGCCTTTGTTGCCTGCACCCAACCGGCAACCCGTTCAGGTATTCCGGTGGTTTCCCCGGAATCTGTTGGACTGAACCCGGAACGTCTTGCATTAGTGGATGGAGTGATCGGGGAGGCCATACAGGCCGGGGACATTCCGGGTGCCGTACTGGCCGTTGTGCGTCACGACCGGATAGCCTACCTGAAAGCATACGGAAACCGGCAACTGGTGCCGGATACGCTTCCCATGACCCTGGAAACGGTATTTGACCTGGCATCAGTCAGCAAATGCGTGGGAACGACCTTAAGCATCATGCAGCTGGTGGAAAAGGGTCAGCTCCGACTGATGGACCGGGTAGATCAGTACCTGCCGGGCTTTCAGCCCTGGACGGACCCTGAAACGGGCAGGAACGTACCTGTTACCATAGAAGATCTGATGACCCACACCTCGGGACTGCCTCCTTACGGACCCACACAGGAGTTGATTGAACGTTACGGATCTCCGAACCCGGCAGGTCTTATGGAATACATCTGCCAATGTCCGCGGGATTTTAAACCGAAAACGGGGTATCAGTACAGCTGCCTGAATTTCATCACCTTACAGAATGTCCTGGAGAAGATCACCGGAGTGACACTGGCGGAATACGCACAGAAAAACGTGTTTGAACCACTCGGCTTACACCACACCACATACATGCCCCAGGGAGAAACACTCGCCTTATGTGCTCCTACGGAACTGCAAGAGGACGGGCTCCCGCTGGTCGGGAACGTGCACGATCCGCTGGCTCGGCTGTTGAACGGAGGAAATTCAGGAAACGCCGGTGTCTTTTCCAATGCCACGGACCTGGCCGTTATCGCTGTGGCCCTGCTCAACGGAGGGGAAGTGAACGGAAAACGGATCCTGGGGCCCCTTACGGTGAAAGCCATGGAACGGGTACCCGAAGAAGTGGCCACTTTCGGGCGTACTTTAGGCTGGGGACGCGCCGGTTCCTGGAACGGAAATCTTTTCAATCCCCATACCGTTTACGGTCATACAGGGTATACGGGAACGAGCATGGTTATTGACCCCGAGTCTGATACAGCCGTTATATTGCTGGCCAACCGGGTTCATCCCTACGACGACGGAGCTGCCGTCAGCATGCGCACCCGTGTAGCCAATATTGTTGCAGGAGCGATTATGGAATGATATGAAGAAGCTTTGTTCTTTATTGTTATTTCTGAGCGTTTTTTATACGGCCGGTTACGCCCAATCCGTATTTGCGGACATTGATGATACCAGACCATATACAGAACTTTATCTGTTTCCGGCCTATATGACCGGGACTATCCAGTTTGAGGACGGTACGGCCTATACAGGACAATTAAACATTCTGCTGGCTTATACTACGCTGTGTTTTCTGGATGATGAAGGAAACCCCGATATCCTGCCGGATATGAGCAATGTTACGGCTGTTTCTATCGGCCGGAATTATTTCATTCCTTTGCTGGATCATTATATCCAGATACTTGATACAGACGGAAATGTTATGTTCGGAGTAGAGCAATTCCTGGAACTGGAAGCCGAAAAGCGTTACGGAGCCTTTGGCCGTGAGGAAAAATCTCCCAACGTTCCCATTGAGAAAAGGAACCTCAGGAGTGAAGGGTTCAATGTGAGCACAGGGGGAAGGTCACTTGCAGTTGAGTCGACCCCCTATACGGTCCATCAGAATGCTTACCTGATCAGGAATAAAAAAGCATATGCATTGACCAAAAGAAATTTCATACGGTTTTTCGCGGGGAAAAAAGCGCTTATAGAACAATACGAAAAGGACCATTACATAAATTATTCCAATCCTGATCAGGCCCTCTTGTTGTTTAAGTTTCTAACGGCCCATTAACCACAAAAAAAAGAGCGGTCATCATGTTGACCGCTCTTTTTTTATTAGGATGAACCTGTTCTTATTCAGCTTTATCCCACCAGACGGGTTCGCTCCATATAGGTCCGTCGGCAAAGGTCAGTGCCAGCGGATGTGAAGCCTCCACGTTGTCCTTGTTGTAGTTGGTCTCATGAGAACATTGGCTGTAACGCCGGAACCAGTAATTTTCCTGTGTGGGAGAAGTCCCGGGGATCTTATTGGTTGCCGTAAATTCAGCCGGTCTTACATAATTGGTGTACACCTGTCCGAAGCTGCCAATGTTCCCGGCTCCGTAATTGAAGCGACGCATGTCGTTCCATGTTTCCACATTGATACCCATGGCAATGGTCTTTTGTAACATAATATCAGCCATAGTGAGTTCTGCTGCACTTTGTGCTACAGCACCACTCGCCAGATATGCGTTAATATCTGCCTGGTTCATAGGTTGCTGGTCGGGATTGGTTGTGTTGGTGGCTGCCCAGTCCTGTAACTTACTTTGCATACGTGCAAAACTGGCTTTTATACCGTCAGTATAGGCGGTGTAGGCTGCAGCGGCATTTCCCTGGCGCATGTTTGCTTCGGCCTTGATAAAGCACATTTCGTAATAGGTAAGGATGTCAGAATCTGAGTCGGGACGTGCCCAGAATGATCCTGTGCCGGCAACGACATTGGAGGCAGCGCTGGGATAGTAATACATATCGTTCTCTGCACGACCTCCTGTCTGTGAAACCGCCAGTGCCCTCATATTGACGTAATCCAGGTCCATGACCTGATTGTAATCGTTGGTGTTGATATACAGGCACCCTTTGGGATAAGTGACACTAACAACATCACCGTTAACCGTATAGGGGAATCCCTCTTTATCAAAGAATGCCATAACGGCCGCTTTGTCAGCGGCATTGGTAATGGTGTAGTTTTTGGCCACATTGGCAGTGGCAACGCTTGCATTTAACAACGCACCGTATATCCTGCGGTGGCCGTACATAACATCCACACCTTTGTCGCGTGACCATTCATAGTTCAGTAGGGCACCGGCATCGGTAACCTGGATATTGCTCATGCGTGCAGGAATGACCTTGCTCAGACGCGGGTCTGTGACACCTGCGCCTCTGAGGTTGGTGTGCAGGTCTACGTACCATTTGGTATAACGCTGGGTAGCCCCCCATGCGGCACAGTCCCAGATCGTACTGGTCTGGTAGGGGTCGCCAACCGTGAAGTTTGTGTCCTGATCCCCTGCATTGCTGTGTTTCATGATGGTGCTTTCTGCATGGGATTGAGGGGCCTTTGCCAGGGCATCCAATACGGCCTGGGGATCGTACAGGGCGGATTTTTTGGACAATTTGTTCAGCCAGCGGGCCTTCAGACCGTAGCATAATTTGATCCATTTTTGCACATCACCCTGGTTCCAGCTATCGCCGGCAGACAGGGGTATGGCACCTTCTTCCTGGGCTTTGTTGAAATTTTCAAGGGCCAGGTCCAGGCGTGCAATACATCCGTTAAAAATAGTCTGACCATCATCGTATATGGGAGTCGGATTGCTGCCTAAGGGTTCCGAATAGGGCATTTCACCGTAAAGATCGGTCATGAGCATATAACCCATGGCGTGAATGACATGAGCGGCTCCAATATAATGGTAGGCACCGGTTTTTTCAGCCGCAGCGATCATATCGTCTATGTTACATGCGGCGCCAATAAACCAGTTCTGGTATGAGGTGGTGGTTGCTCCCTGGGCAGGGTTCCATGCGGAAAGATAACCGTTTGTTGAAGTGGTGCTTGTCTGGGTCATAAGACCGGCAATGGTTACACCGCGCATGCTGGCATTACCCCACGCGTACATATAATAGTGTTGTATCCAGGGGAGACGGCTTTCCACGGTGGCGCTGGAATTGTTGGGGTTGTCCGGATCTACGTTCACGTCCAACCAGTCGTTACAACCCGCTATACCCAAAGTAAGCAACAGACTTAAAGCTATATATAGTATCTTTTTCATAATCTTAGTTTTTAAATCCGTTTGTTTTTAGAAAGTGATATTTAAACCGAATGACAAACCGGCTGTGGCAGGAACGCCGCAATAGTCAATGCCTGACGAACCGGAACCGCCTGTTCCGGAGCCTGAAACACTGACTTCGGGATCCATTCCCTTGTAATTGCTCCACAGGAACAGGTTCGTCCCTGTTACGGAAGCGGTCAGGCCCTTGATGAAGCTTTGGTTCCTGAACAGGCCTTTAAAGTCATAGGATAGCGATACAGCACGCAAACGCAGCCAGTTGGTATCGGTCAACAGGTTATTGGCATTGGCGGCATAATTGCTCCAGTAGCTCTGGATCATGTAGTCACCACTCTTTTCAGCCCCGTTTACAATGTACATCTGGCCGGCTTTGTACGTATAGGAGACCGGCTCTTTGGTGGTGCTGGAGACGCCTTCAACCGTAACGGATTCACGATCCAGTGTTTGGGGTGACAAGCCGTTGTTGAGCAGCAGGTATTCGGTTCCGTTGTAGATTAACCCGCCTTTACGTATATCTATCAGGAAGGAGAAGCTCAGGTTTTTGTATGTTAGGGTGTTACCCAAACCTCCAATGAAGCTCGGTTCACGATTTCCCAATACATTGGTGGTTACTCCGGTGGTTTTGTACAGACCTGTTGTTTCATCAACAACGTATCGTCCATCGGGGATTTCAACTTCTATGTCCTTGCCTTCTTCGTCTTTTTGTATTTGTGTTTCACGCTTCCAGTAGTCCCCCGTGATCCCAAGGAAATAGCCTCCGTTGGGAACGGCAGCCGCTTTTACACCGCCAATCTGGACGTCGGTTACGTAGAACAGGTCCACTCCTTTCATAAACTTTCCAAGCGTTCCCCTGTTCCCGGAAAGGTTCAGGGTCAGATCCCAGCTGAAATTCCTGGTTTCTACAGGAGTTGCCGTAATCATCAGTTCCATCCCCTTGTTGGAGACAGATCCCGAGTTGATGGACATAAAGATATAACCGGTGGACTGTCCCAGCCTGGGAGAAGCGATCTGGTTGGTGGTTATACTGTTGTAATAGGTATAATCAATTCCCAGTCTGCCTCCAAAGAAACGGGCTTCCAAACCGACTTCCCAGGATGTCTGGATCTCGGGTTTGAGGAACGGGTTGCCTCGCGTCCAGTTATTCCCAATGCCGATGAAGCCCGGGCTGACAGCTCCCGGAGCCCACATGTAGGTATTGGTGGCATAAGCAGATGCGTCTTTACCCACCTGTGCCCATGAAGCACGTATCTTTCCGAAGGACAGGATATCGTTCTTGGGCAGAAGCTCGGTAAAGACCAGGCTACCGCTCACGGACGGATAGAAATAGGACCGGTTTTCGATCGGAAGGGTGGAAGACCAGTCGTTACGTCCTGTAACGGTCAGATAAGCTATGTTTTTATACGCAGCACGGAATTCTCCGTATACCCCAATGAGCCGTTTGCGGGTTGTTGCTTCGGTAAAGAATTTGTTCTCATTGGCGATGTTGGCAAAACTAATGGTCCCGGCGGTAACGAAGTCATACCCCCAGTGGTTTTGACCGATAATCTTGGTGTCTTCCGATGTTTGTCCCAAAAGCAGGTTGAAGTCAAAATCACCCAATGTTTTGTGGAAATTCAGCATCAGGTTGGAAGACAAATACTGGTAGGTCTTGTCGTTCTTCGACAAACGCCCGTTCTGATATCTTTCAGATACGGCTCCTCCGGGAGCTATGTACGTGTATTCATCGTAAGTATACGTGTCAAGCCCCACACGATACACAATGTTGAACCAATCGGTAACGTCAAGATTGGCATTAACGGATCCTGTCCAGCGACGCGTCTGGTCGGACAGTTTGTTCTGATTGAGCATCCAGTAAGGATTTTCACGATCCGAGGCCAGATCCTGGTATTGTGCGAACATACGGTATTTTGTGCCGTCTTCGTTCAGGTAATGTGTCATATCGTCGCTGCGTGCCCATCCGTATACAGCCGTCATGGCGCCGTTACCGCCGCCTTCGTAGAGACCGCCCGTGGTGAGGGTTTTTTGCGTGTTGGCTATGGCATAGGCAACATTGGCACCTACGGTCAGTTTGCCGTATTTCTGTTCACCGTTGAATCGGAGGGTGGTTTTGTCATACCCTGTCATGGGAACAATCCCTTCCTGGTCATAACGTGAAGCTGACAGGTAGAAACTGCTGTTCTTGCTCCCGCCGGAAATGCTCACGCTGTTGTCCCAGACGTTGCCGCCGCGGAAAAAGTTGCCTACGTTGTCGTAAACGGTTCCGGTATTCTTCTGGCCCCATGAATTATAGGTATAATCACTGAACACACCGGCCTGGTTGTAATATCCTCTGCCGTATACATCCTGAAGCTCGGGAAGTGACCTGGCCCAGGAATACAGGTATTTGGAGCCCACGTTTACCTTAACGGTCCCGTCATTGGCGCCTTTTTTTGTAGTGATGACGATCACCCCGTCAGCCGCACGGGATCCGTACAAAGCCGCAGCAGCGGCTCCTTTCAGTACAGACATGGATTCAATATCTTCAGGATTGATGTCCATGACACGGTTACTGAAAGTAGAGGCGGTCTTTGTCATCCCGTCCGTTCCGGAGTTACCTCCAATGACTGTCGAGTTGTCATATATGATACCGTCAACCACAAAAAGAGGTTGGTTGTCGCGGCCTTCACTGGCGGAGTTCCCTCCACGAATGATAATGGTGGAACCGGACCCGGCAGAACCGCCGGACTGGGTAACGTTTACACCGGCCACTTTCCCGGCCAGGGAGTTGATAACGTTTGTCTGCTTGTTCTTTAGCAGTTCTTCGGCTCCCACTTCGGTTACAGAGAATCCCAGGGCTTTCCTGTCTTTCTTAATTCCAAGCGCCGTTACGACCAGTTCTTCCAGTGCAACCGAAGAAACGGTCATGGTAACATCAATTACCGACCGTCCGTTGATCTCAGCAACGACGTTTTCAAATCCCATAAATGAGAATAACAGGGTCCCGTCTGCGGGAGCATTGATGGAATAGCTTCCGTCAACACTTGTTGAAACACCCCGAGATGTACCCTGGACCAATACATAAACGCCAATGAGGGGATCACCCGCATTATCGGAAACCTTTCCGGTAACGTTTACGTTTTGAGCCCACATAGGTCCTGCAATCATTGCAATAACCAAGGTCGCCAGGCAAGTTAGGGTCAGGCGGCCACTTTTTCTGTAAACATCCATAAGTAATTTAATTAGGTTAGATTATAAGGTTAGGGTTAGGTATTATTGAGCTTCAATAAGCAACAAATATAATCAAAAAGGGCGCTTCCTGTTTCAGGTTTACATAAAAAACATGTTTTATTTAACATAAGATGAACGGAATATTTCTTATATTCGCATATCTGATTTCAGTGCCGACCATACAATTGATTCCAAAATTGTTCCACACGGCTCCTTAACCTTCTGACTCCCTGTTTTTTGTACCAACAGTTCTGTTTTTTACATTGAAGAACAATTATGCCGCGGATCATTATCCGCTGATTCTGTTACCTGTTTATATATACCTAACCTAAACAACTTAACCTATGTTTTTACGAAAAACTATCCTCATGGTTTGCATCATGCTGGTTTCGGCGTATGCAAATGCACAGACCATTACCGTCAGAGGTAATGTTTCGGACAATACCGGCCCCCTGATGGGCGTGACGGTACTTGTTCAGGGTACGGAAACGCTTTCCACTACGGATCTGGACGGAAATTATTCCATCCAGGCTCCTGCCAATGCCACACTTTCCTTTTCGTCACTGGGCTACCGCACAGTAGCCGTACCGGTGAACGGACGTGCCAGGATCAATGTGGTAATGGAAGAAGAAGCACTGCTGCTCCAGGACCTTGTGGTAGTCGGCTTTGGTGTTCAGAAGAAAGAAAATCTGACCGGGGCCGTTTCTTCCGTGGATATTGAAAAAACACTTACTGCAAGACCTATTGCAGATGTCGGTCGTGGTTTGCAGGGGACCACTCCCGGTTTGTCCATCGTGGTCGGAAGCGGGGAGGTCGGCTCGGATCCCCTGATCAAGATCCGTGGACAGTATGCCTCTATCCAGGGAAGCTCCACCCCGCTGATCCTGATGGACAACGTCGAGATTCCCAGCATCCAGATGGTTAATCCCGATGACATTGAATCCATCTCGGTCCTTAAAGATGCCGCCTCGGCCTCGATTTACGGATCCAAGGCTGCTTTCGGGGTCATCCTGATCACTACAAAGAAGGGAGCAAGGACCGAAAAGGTACATGTTACCTATTCGGGAAATGTTGCCTTTCAGAATCCTTCCAAAAAGTTTGTAATGGGAGGTGTCGATGCCCTGGAATACACCGTCACAGCTGCTGAAAGGATCGGGACGACTACGCCTGTTGGCGCTTTCTGGCTCATTGACAGGGAGGGGTACAACAAGGCTGTTGCCTGGCAGCAGACCTACGGAAGCAGTGTGAAACCGGGAGACCCGATGGTGTACGGCCGGGACTGGTATGTGAATGCGAACAACCAGAAGATCGGGGTCCGGACTTACGAGCCTTATCAGTATATGCTTTCTGAGTGGGCTCCCAGTCATTTGCACAATTTGTCGGTCAACGGGAAAGCCGGAAGGACAGATTTCAATGTTTCCCTGGGTTTCCTGGACCAGAACGGGATGATGAAAACCGCACAGCATGATGATTTCAGACGCTGGAACGGATCTGTCAGGCTGAATACCCAGGTCAACAAATGGCTGAAGATCCATGCCGGGGCCATGTATTCCAAACGGGACAAACGCTATGCCTATGCCACCAACTCATCTACGGCAGACGTTTGGTATTACATGTTCCGCTGGGGGCCCACTTTCCCCTGGGAGCCTGAAGACAACGGGAAAGTTACCCGGAATCCGGTGTACGAAACATCTGCTGCCAATACGGCTCACAGGACCACTAATTATACCAGCTTCAATGCAGGACTGACCATTACCCCGGTCAAAAACTGGGATATTCTCCTGGATTATACCCATGCCAACCAGGAATACATCATCAACACCCCGGGGTACAGCTTCACGGCCGGAAATACATGGAGCAGCCCTATTGCGCGGCTTAACCCTGACGGAACAAGGATGTATGTGAATTCTGCCGGGGAGAAAGTGTCCTCTTCAGATCCCGGAGCGATGCCTGCCTATCAGCTGGATTATTACAATTACACAGCTCCCGGAGGAAATCCTGACCACATATACAGGTATGCGGAGAATTCAATGCGCAACACCGTTAACCTGACATCCAATTACCTGTGGGAGGTGAATGAAAACAACACCCTGAATATCCTGGCAGGTATGAGCGCTGTCACCTACGACGAAGCAGCTCACTGGGCCCAGAAGACGACCCTGATCGATATTACCAACCCCCAATTTTCCCTGGCTAACGGGACACAGACCTGTGGCGGTTACGAAGCATGGGAATCACAATTGGGATTCTTCGCCCGCCTGAATTACAATTATGCAGAGAAATACCTGCTCGAGGCCAATATCCGTTACGACGGGACATCAAAATTCCCCACCCATTTGCAGTGGAGGTGGTATCCCTCGTTCTCTGCCGGATGGCGTGTGATGCAGGAACCCTGGATGCAATGGGCCAAACCTGTGATAAGCAGCCTGAAACTGCGCGGTTCGTGGGGAAGCATAGGAGATCAGACTGTAAGCAATGCACTCTACGTCCCGACCATGTCCAGTACCACATCGCTCTGGCTGCAGGGCGGATCCAAGATGGTCTTTTACGGGACACCCGCCGCTGTGTCTGCAGCCATTACCTGGCAGGACATCACTTCCATGGACTTCGGATTTGATGCCCGCTTCTTCAATAGTGCACTGGGCATCACTTTTGACTGGTTCCAGCGGGATACCAAAAACATGATCGTTCCCTCGGAAGGCATTCCTCCCACCTATGGGACCGGGGCACCAAGGGGGAACTTTGGATCGCTGCGTACCAGAGGCTGGGAAATTACCCTTGACTTCGGACACGTATTTTCCAACGGACTGGTGCTGAATGCACTGGTCACCCTGTCCGATGCCACCACAAAGATCACCAAATATGGTTCAACTACCAGTATTGACGACTGGTATGTGGGCAAAACATATGGGGAGATCTGGGGATATGAAACTGACCGGTTGTACCAGAAAGAAGATTTTGTCTACGACGGGACCGGCAACCTGGTTACGATAACGTCACAGGACGGATACGTTGTATACCAGACAGTAGACGGGATTACCCAGGGCCGCTTGCAAAACAGTTCCAACTTTAAGTTTGGTCCGGGAGATGTGAAATTCAAGGACCAGAACGGTGACGGGATCATCAATCCCGGTAGCCGTCTGACAGATGATCACGGAGACCTGAAAGTGATCGGGAATTCCACTCCCCGTTACGAATACGGATTCCGCCTGGGGGCCGAGTTCAGGGGATTTGACCTGCAGGTGTTCTTCCAGGGCGTGGGAAAACGCGAATTGTGGGGCAACAGTTCCATGACCATAGCAGGGTACAACTCTGCCGATGGTGCCATGGCACAGGCCATTGCCGGTGATTTCTGGAGGGAAGACCGGACCGGCGCCTTTTACCCCAGGCCCTACAACAATGCCAACAGCAACAACACCAACAATATGCAGATCCAGACACGTTACCTGCTGGACATGTCGTATCTGAGGATGAAGAACCTTACCCTGGGGTACTCCCTGCCCGCACAATGGATGCGTAAGGTCAACATAAGCAAGTTGCGGATCTATGCATCATTGGAAAATTTCCTGACATTCGACAACCTGAGGGGATTGCCCATCGACCCGGAAGAAGTTGCCGGGTATTCCATATACAATACAAGTAATTACAACTCCAGCAGAACCGGTGTAGGTGCGCCCACTTTCAAGACGGCGTCAGTTGGTATTCAGATTAACTTCTAAAGATAAACGGCGATGAAAAAACACATCATATTAATTGTATCCCTATCTGCCATTCTTGTGGCAGGTTGCAGTGATTTTTTGGATCGTCCGCAGAAATCTGCCATGGACGACACCAATTACTGGTCCAATGAAAACAACTTAAGGTTGTTTGCCAACGGGTATTACATAAATTACTTCACCGGCTACTATTCTGGCTGGAGCGTACCATATACCCCGCTTCGGGGGTATTATTTCAGCGATGACTTTACAAGTACCGGAACGCAGAGTCACTTTGAGGTGTCGACCCCTACTTCCCGTTACGGGACTACGGAAACACCCGATATGCTTACCCAGTATGCAGGTCCCACATGGAATTTTGCCTGGGTAAGAAAATCGAACCTTTTCCTGGATCGCATCAATACCATGAAAGAAAAAGGCTTACTTACCGATGACGCGTACAGCCACTGGTCTGCAGTTGCCCGGTTCTTCAGAGGCTACGAATATAGCCGCCTGGTTAGCGTTTTCGGGGATGTTCCCTATTACGACCACCTGATAGCCGACACCGAACTCGAGGAATTGTACAAGGATCGTCAGGAACGAAGCATTGCCATGGATGCCGTGTATGACGACTTTGTTTACGTACTGGAAAACATAAGGGTGAATGACGGGACCAACTACCTGAACAGGTATATTGCAGCCGGTTTTATTTCACGGTTCATGCTGTTTGAAGGCACCTGGCAGAAATACCACAAAAACAACCAGACCCTGGCCAAAAAATACCTGGAACTGGCTGTAACGGCCGGTAATCTGGTGATCCAGTCCGGCAAATTTGCCTTTGACACCGATTTCCGTTCCCTGTTCGGATCGGACAACCTTACCGGGATGAAGGAAGTGCTCATGTACAGGCAGTACAGTGATGCAGAGGCGGTACGTCATCATGTGGCATCCTATTCAAATCTGAACGAAAGCCAGAACCCGGCCCCCAACCTGGCACTTGCCAAAGCGTTTATTTGCAAAGACGGGAAACCCTATAAGCTTTCCGGAGTCCCCAATGCAGGAGTGCTGGATATTTCCAACATGGTGGCCACCCGTGACCCGCGTTTTGAAGCCACTTTCTGGGACGGGCCCATGATCACTTCTTCCACATTGCTTTATGCCTGCAAATTTATTGACAGGGTGGGAGTTACCTATTATGGAAAGACCGTTCCGCCCAAATACGGATCCAATACCAATACGAATGGTTATCCGGTGATGCGTTATGCCGAGGTGGTGCTGAACTGGATCGAAGCCAAGGCCGAACTGGCTACCATGGGCGGTCCGGCAGTCACTCAGGCCGACCTTGATGCATCGGTCAACGCCATCCGCAACCGGCCTTTGGACGCGACTGCCATCGCCAAGGGCATCCAGAAAACGGCCCCGATGAGCATCGGTGCTGTACCGGACGATCCGGACAGGGACAGTGACGTACCACCGCTGCTGTGGGAGATCCGCAGGGAACGCCGCATGGAGTTCGTCTTTGAGCATACGCGTTTGCTGGACATCAAACGATGGAAAAAGATCGACTACATGAGCGGGACCAAGAACCCCGACCTGCTTCGCGGGTTATGGATCAACTTCCAGCAGGAATTGCCCACCTGGCTCATCCCTTCAAAAGTAAACGTGCTGCAGGTACAGAAAGCCGACGGGACGATCGTAACCTATAACGGCTCCAACGGTGCCGATATGGTCGGTTATTATATTCCGCAGACGGTCAGGGACAGGGATCCTTTCACCGACAGGGTGTACCTTGCCCCGCTTGGGAGCGCACAGATCGATGCCTATACGGACAAAGGATATGTGCTGACACAAAACCCCGGCTGGAATTAGGAAAGGGAAAAATGAAAAAGGCTGACCGTAAAATGGTCAGCCTTTTTTATGGGAGCATACAGCTGTTAGTCGTTGAGTGAATAACGGTGGAACCCGGTAACTTTAACTTCCGGATCAATGGTCTTCAGGTATTCCTTTACCGTGATCTTGCCGTCTTTTACGAACACCTGGTCCTCCAGGGTGAATTCCTTGAAGAATTTATTGAGCTTGCCCATGGCAATCT
>Ga0265293_10003194_pt1 | contig 30901 bp, 32 predicted proteins | sample Munlanlewell138R_FD_192505 | JGI IMG/M metagenome (GOLD analysis project Ga0265293, IMG submission 192505) | Leachate microbial communities from a municipal landfill in Southern Ontario, Canada - Leachate well 138R | ecosystem: Engineered > Solid waste > Landfill > Unclassified | place: Canada... | reverse complement strand
GCTGAAACACTGGCGGCAGTTGACCTATCGTGACCGCTTAAAGTACAAAACCCACTCCAGCGCGATGGCCGTGTGCAAACCGGTCACGATGCCCGGAATGACCGGTCACGCTCGCCGGAATACGCAAGGCTCTCGCTTGATGAGGCAGAGGCCAGCATTGTTTTCTCGACTTCTTCCCAGAGGAACAAAATCTTCCGCCGTCCAAAAGGTTTGATGTAATGCTTCCCTTCTAGCAGGACGGTATCTTTCAGGGTCTGACGGATTGTTCTGCAGTCGTACTTGATACGTTCCGAGAGCTCTTCGGTGGTTAGATAGGTGCAAGAGATTTCCATGGCTTGAGTCCTTCTTAAGGGTTATTCTGAATAGCTAAAACTCATTCTTGATGGTCAAATGCCATCCTGAATAACATTTTAAATAGCAGAATATTATTTGCAAGCCTTTTTTTGCATTCTGGATAGCATAATTGCTTTTTAGGTGGTTTTTTATGATTCGATGTCATCTTGCTCGTTTGATGGGCGAGCGGAAAATGAAGATAGTTGATGTGGCCCGTGATACTGGGCTGAACCGGAACACCGTTACGCTGCTTTACAGGGAAACAGCTCAGCGCGTGGATCTGGACGCCCTGGATAAACTGTGCAAGTTATTCGAGTGTGAGGTGGGGGATATTCTGGAGTTCATACCGGACGGGGAGTGATGGTGTATACCGGCTGGAGATTTGTAGCTGGTCGGTCAGAGTGGGGGAGGGCTATTTCTGATTCTGTGACGACAAAGGACTTACGGTCACTTTTTTGATTTTTGCCAAATGTCACGATCGCGTTTGGCACATATACGTCACATATTCGTCACAGAGCGATTCCTGAACGACAGGCACAAAAAAGCCAGATCAATATGTTATTGATCTGGCTTAATTTTATCTGGTTGCGGGGACAGGATTTGAACCTATGACCTTCGGGTTATGAGCCCGACGAGCTACCAGACTGCTCCACCCCGCGTCTGAGGTGGCTCATTCTACGGATTTAAAAGAGGCTGTCAAGCACTTGATGCGAAAAGAATTTTTAACCTCGCTCGTCCACTGTTATACGTCGTAGCCCAACCGGGTGATAGCATTGAGATATCATCTGCTGTTTGCTACAGAAACGAATAATGGTTCTACTTTGCCGTTGGATACCGCCCGTGACCATGCTATATCAACAATAAAAAAGGGATGCTCCATGCCGCGAACAGTAGATCCTTATGCTATTTCTACCTTGAAGGCAGAGTTTACTGATTCTCGTGCTGAAAAGGCCTATCGACTGCATATGCAGCCCTTGCAGTCTCGTCATTTGCAGGTGGCGCTGCTGGTCTGGGGCGCCCTGCTCCTGGCGTTTGGTGTGCTGGATCTGCATGCGTTGGGTTGGACGCCTGCTTTTGCAATCCTGTTTACTTGTCGGGTTGTGCAGGCGGCTTTGCTTTTTTCTCTGGCATTCGCGCTGCGTAGCCGTCCGCACTGGGCCAGCAATGGCTACGCAGTAACAACCCTGGAAATCATCGGTTTTTTCCTGTTTCTACCGATTTACTTTCTTCGTCCAGAAGTGGCCACGCTCACCGTAGTGGTGCTTGGCTTGATGCTGCTGGTCATGTTCCTGTTCGTACCCAACCGTCTCAGCCTCACATTATTGGCAGCGTTGGTGGGAATGTTGCTGACCCTGTTGTGCCTGCTGATCAATGGGCGGGGTGTGGAGATCATTATCAGCGCAGTGATCTTTCTCGCGATGCCGATCATCACCGGTTTCATCACCGCCCAGCAGTTACATACCGTTCAGCGGCGGCAATTCGCAATGTTCAAGCAGGCGCGGAATGCCAACCGGGCACTGAAAAAGGAAGTGAAGCGCCGCAAGCTGCTGGAAGAGGAGCTCAAACGCCAGGCTACAACCGATCCACTGACCGGGCTATTCAATCGCCGCCAATACGAAATGCTGTTTCGACGTGAGCGGGAGCGCTGCCGCCGGCAGGGCACGACTATCTGCGTTGCCATGGGCGATCTGGATCATTTCAAGGCGCTGAACGACAAGCTGGGCCATGACAGCGGCGATATTGCCCTGCGCCATGTGGCCAGTCTGTTTACCGCCCAGCTGCGCGAAGGTGATGTGGTTGGCCGCTTTGGCGGCGAGGAGTTCATTATTCTGCTGCCGGATACCGACGTAACGGAAGCCGCCCGGGTGATAGAGCGTCTTCGTCAGGCGTTGGAAGAAAATCCGGTGCCGTTGGAGGAGCAGCCCTGGAAGCTGACCGTGACCTTCTCGGTGTCCGCGGTGTTGGAGAGCGAGCGGGACATTACCGAGACTCTGCGCCGGGTGGATGCCGGTTTGTATCAGGGCAAACATGCGGGACGCAATCAGGTGGTTGTGGTCTGATGCGGTACACTATTGGGCATGTTTTGTCGGATGCCCACCTTGCGCAAGATTATCCATGTTGACTGCGATTGCTTTTACGCTGCTATCGAGATGCGGGATGATCCGCGCCTGCGTAATCGGGCTCTGGCGGTGGGCGGTGGGCTCGGCAAGCGGGGCGTCATAGCGACTTGCAACTACGAGGCCCGGGCCTACGGCGTGCGGTCGGCCATGGCGTCGGCCTATGCCAGGAAGCTTTGCCCTGATTTATTGATCGTGCCGGTGCGCATGGCGGTATACAGCGAGGTGTCCGCCTCGATTCAAGCTATTTTTCATGAGTACACACCACTGGTTCAGCCGCTGTCGCTGGACGAGGCCTATCTGGATGTCACCGAAAGCGCAGCCTGTCGCGGCAGCGCCACGCTGATCGCGCAGGAAATTCGCCAGCGTGTGCGCGACAGCCAGGGGATCACGGTATCTGCCGGGGTTGCTCCCAACAAGTTTCTGGCCAAGATCGCCAGTGATTGGAACAAGCCGGACGGGCTCAAGGTGATCTTACCGGATGAGGTTGATGAGTTCGTATCGGCGCTACCGGTAAATCGATTGCCCGGCGTGGGCAAGGTGACGGCCCAGCGACTGCACGGCCTGGGTCTGGATACCTGTGCTGAGGTCAGATCGTGGCGCAAGCAGGACTTGTTCCGTGAGTTCGGCATCTTCGGCGAGCGGCTATGGGAGTTGGTCAGGGGGATAGATGATAGCCCGGTGGTGGTGGATCGGGTGCGTCAGTCGGTCAGCGTGGAAAATACCTATGAACAGGATCTGCCGGATCTGCCTGCTTGCCTGGCTGCGCTTCCGCCGTTGTTGGATAAGCTGGCGTTGCGTCTTGGCCGCCTGGAAGGCGAATACCGGGTCAGCAAGCCTTTTGTAAAACTCAAGTTCCAGGATTTTACCCAGACCACTCTGGAGCAGGCGGGGGCGCCGATCACACCCAGTGGTTTTGAGAATCTCTGTGCGCAGGCCTTTGCCCGGGGCAATCGGCCTGTGCGCTTGATTGGCGTCGGGGTGCGGCTGGAGAACGGCTATAATCCCCTCGGCGAACAGCTACTCTTGTTCTGAGCCTGCCGCGGCCTTGCTGCATTTCGGGCACAGGTGATTCTCACCCTGGGGCACCCAACCCAATTGACCTATGCGCTGTACGGCCTTGGCGGTGCGCTGCTCGAGACTGTCCTTTTCTTCGGCGAGAAACTCGAACGCTTGCTCCCGGGCGCATGCATCACAACGGATCGACCAACCGAGCACCATCTTGTCACTCAGATCCGGTCCGGTGGCGGTGGCTGTCCACTGGCCGGGAGGATTGATCAGATAGCGCACCTTGCTGACCTGCAAGGGCAGGGGTAGGTCGCGACTGCCTTTTACGGTGCAGATCAGCGTATCAGCTGGCTGAATGCCTCCGCCCTGGCCGGTTACCTGATAGAGTCCGGCGGCGATGGTGCGGCATTCAATCAGGGTATGTGAGGGGTTCAGCGCGGTGCGCCGGAAGTCATGTTCTGCCATGGGGTATCCGCCTGTAAGAAGGGTGCACATGATAACACCGGTGCAGGTTGGCATATCACCGTGCTCACTGATGGTCACGGTTGAAGGGGTGTGGCTTATATGATCGTTGCAGTAGCCAATCAATAATAACGAGGATAGATAATGAGCGTAATGCAACTGTTCGACCTGACCGGCAAGGTCGCATTGATCACAGGTGGTACCAAAGGGCTGGGTTTGCAGATGGCCGAGGCGCTGGGCGAGCAGGGCGCGAAGATCTTTATCAACGCGCGCAAAGCCGATGAAGTTCAGCAGGTGGTTGCTGAGCTTAACGCCCGTGGTATCGAGGCTGACGGTATTGTTTGCGACCTCGGCAAACCCGATGGCAACCCGGTGGTGGCCTTGGCCGATGCGGTGCAGGCACGTTTTGGTACCGTGGATATTCTGATCAATAACGCCGGTACCACTTGGGGCGAGCCGGCTGCGGAGCACAGCCATTCGGGCTGGCAGAAGGTGATGCACCTGAACGTGGATGTGTGCTTTCTATTGGCTCAGGAAGTGGCGCGCCGTTTCATGATTCCACAGCGTGCCGGCAAGATCATCAACATTGCCTCGATCGCAGGCTTGAAGGGCAACGGCCCGAATACCGGCGTGCATACGGTGGCCTATAACACCAGTAAAGCCGCTGCCATTAACCTGACACGCGCGCTGGCGGGTGAATGGGGCGCGTTTAATATCCATGTGAATGCTATTTGTCCGGGCTACTTCCCGACCAAACTGGCCAAGGGGCTCGACCATGTCGCCGAAGCCATTATCCGGGACACCCCGCTGGGACGGGTAGGCGGTGAAGATGACATCAAGGGGCTGGCGCTGTTTCTGGCGAGTGATGCGTCTCGCCATGTCACCGGTCAAGCGGTGGCGCTGGATGGTGGTTATTCAGCGGTGTGAAGAATGGAAGCGGGGTCTCAGACTCCGCTTTTGGATGGCAGACCGTTGCGTAGTGACTGCGCAGCCCCACGCAATTGCTCGGCATGCTGCTGCTCCAGATTGAGCATGTCCTGCTCGTATTGCCGCCGCTGGGCGGGCGGTAATGCCTTCCAGGCCTGATGCGTCGGTATGTGGGCGGTGGCATCAAAAACGGTTTCAAACACGTCCACATTTACGTTGGCAGCGCGGGCGCCTGTGTAATTGTCCAGCAGCACCTTGATGCGTATAGCGCCTTCAATCAGCGGCACCTGTCCTTCCAACAGAGCTTGAGCAAGAAAGCGGATGTCGCCGGCAAGACGTGCGTTGCGTTCTTCGCGTTGCAGAGTCTGGCGCTGACGTTGACGCCAGACCTGATACCAGAGGCGCGCTGCGTATCCAGCGAGAACAAAAATGACCAGCAAGCCGCCAATGACCAACCATTCGATCAGGCTCATTTAACTGTCATCGCGGCGTGGTTCATGGTTATTAATCCTTGAGATTCAGGTCGGCGGGATCCAGCGTGCCCTGTTCGCTCAGGGTCAGGCGCGGCGCCCAGAACAGCCCGGTACTGATATGGCCGTTGATTCGGTAATTGACTGGTTTCTGCTGTTCGACCATCTTCAGCAGATCACCGAGGTGACGCCACATGTTGGAGCGCACGGTTAAATCAAAGTATTCCGATCCGTAGGCCGGCACAGTAAAGGAACGATCGGTCACCCCGGTCGCCAGGCGCATGTTATTCAGATAGACCTGATAATGCATGCCGCGGATCGGCAGCGCGCGATCATTGGGGTTATCTACCCGCATACGCAGACGAAAGGATTGCTCCCAGAGGTTGGCTTTCAACATGTCCACATTGGCGAGCGTGACGTCGGGCTCGGTATAGGATCTATTGAATACCGCACAGCCATCGAGCGTGAGCAGGCTGGCGAGCAATATCAGCATCAAGCCGGTCGAACGCATCATCAATCGGAATCCCTCCATTTACTGTGCCTTGTTGTTTGGTTGAAGTTGTCGTCAACCGGCAGCCTGTCCATACTAGGTTCTGTTGCAATGAAACGGCAACCGAACGTACCACCTATTTAAGACAAGGGAGTAAAAAGATGGCAACTTTTGAGGTGGCTTTCCATGGCCAGGTGCAGCCCGGGGTAGATGCTGCACAGGCCAGGACGCGGATTGGGCAGCTGTTTCAGGTGGGAGATCAGCAACTGGATATGCTGTTTTCCGGGCGGCGTATTGTCATCAAGCAGGGTCTGGATGAGGCCGCAGCAGAAAAGTACCGTCAGGCAATTGAGCGGGCCGGTGCGTTGTGCGAAATCAACCAGATAGTTGCCGAGCCGAGTACACCGCCTGCCGTATCCGAGTCGGTAGCCGCGCCTGACTCCCAGCCAGCCACTTCAAGACTGGTGCCGCGGGATGAGTACATGGCGGCTTTTGTTGATGTTGAGGCGCCGAACCTGCCGCTGGCTCCGTTGGGCGCGGACATGCAGGATAGCTATTCGGATTTCGCGCCGCTGGATATCGATCTCTCGTCTTTCACCCTGGCTCCGCCAGGTAGCGATCTTGAGCAGTTGCCCAGCGCGCCGCCGCCCTCCGCACCGGATACCAGCCACCTGCGTCTGATCGACGACAAATAACGCGATAATCTGGTTTGTTGGGCCATTTCTCAATAGCGACAGCATTGCTTGAACTTGCGCCCCGAACCGCAGGGGCAAGGATCATTACGTCCGACGCTGACCGGGTGGTTTGGGTCGATGAAATACCAGCGCTGACCCAGCCGGCAAAAATCCGAGCACTCCAGATGGCTGTGCCGCTGACCATCCGGATCGGCCCAGCGGGCTATGAAGGCCACCTGAGCGCGATTCGCGGTGCCACTGTCGATATCCTCCCGGGTCACCTGTAAGCCAAGCCACTGGCTGTCCGTGCTCCATTGTGCAATGGCCTGTCGATCCAGTTCGGCCTGCTGGGCTGGCAGGGTGGTGTCGATCAGATAATCAATCAGCCCCAGGGTGTAGGCGCTGTACCGCGAGCGCATCAGTCGCCCTGCATGTGCGGCGGGTTGTCCCTGATGCAAGGGCTGGCAGCATTCGGCATAGGTGTTGCCGTCACCGCAAGGGCAGGGCGCTGATGATGCGAGTATCGACATGGTCATTTCTGCTCGTGATAGTAGCGTGGTTCTGTGGGGTGCAGGGCGCATGGCCGCCGGCTAGATGTTATCATCCGTGCTCTGATCCGGAGTATGCATGCTCAACGATGACCTCAAAGGCCAGATCCAGGCGGCCTATCGCACCTTCCTCGAAAATAAGTCGCTGAAGCCGCGCTACGGCCAGCGGGTGATGATTGCCGAGGTGGCGAAATTATTTGGCGGTGTGGCACTGGATGAAGAAGGTCATCGGGACGGTGAAGCGGCGGTAGCCGTGGTGGAGGCCGGTACCGGTACCGGCAAGACGGTCGCCTACTGTCTGGCCGGTATTCCCATTGCCAAGCATCTGGGCAAGCCATTGGTCATTTCTACCGCCACTGTAGCGCTGCAGGAACAGATTGTACTCAAGGATCTGCCGGATATTCAGCGCAACGCCGGTCTGAATTTCCATTTCGCTCTGGCCAAGGGGCGGGGGCGCTACGTCTGCCTGTCCAAGCTGGATCAACTGCTGCAGGACAACCAATCGCTCGCCAGTCGCCAGCAGGGCTTTGCTGACGAAGGCTTCCGCATTGATGTGGATGAAGCCGGGCTGAAGCTCTACACCCGCATGGTTGAAGCGCTGGCCAGCAACAAGTGGGACGGTGAGCGGGACTCCTGGCCCGAGGCGCTGGAGGATCAGGACTGGTCGCGCCTGACCACTGACCACATTCAGTGCACCAACCGCCGGTGCGGCCACTTCAATCAATGCGTGTTCTACAAGGCCCGGGAAGGCATCCAGAAGATCGACGTTATCGTCACCAACCATGACCTCGTGCTGGCTGACCTGGCGCTGGGTGGCGGCGCTATCCTGCCGGATCCGCGCGATTGCCTGTATGTGTTTGACGAGGGCCATCATTTGCCGGACAAGGCTATCAGCCACTTTGCCCACCATACCCGGATGGCAGCGACCACCGATTGGCTGGATCAACTGGACAAGAACCTGAGCAAGTTGCTGGCCCAGCACCCGCTGCCGGGGGATTTTGGCCGCCTGCTGGAGCAGGTGCCGCAGTTGGCCCGTGAGCTGAAGCCTCATCAACAGTTCATGGCCCAGGCGTTGGGCGAGGTGGCGGATTTCGCCAGCAGTGAAGACCTCAGCGGTCATGTCCGCCCGCAGTACCGTTTTGAACATGGCGTGGTACCCGAGCACCTGCGGGACATGTCCCTTGAGCTCAAGGCTGGGTTTGGCCGCATCAGCGATCTTTTACAACGGCTGGTGGATCTGCTCAAGGATGCCATGGACGGCGAGGTAACCGGTGTCCCTCAACCCCAGGCTGAAGAATGGTTCCCATTGTTTGGCGCGTTACAGGCTCGAGCTGAGAGTAACTGGACGCTGTGGACGCAGTTCAGCCTGGTTGATGCGGAAGACAAGCCGCCCACCGCCCGTTGGCTGACCTTGACCGAGCAGAGTGATCTGGAAGTGCATGTCAGCCCGATTCTGGCTGCTGACACGCTGCGTCAATATCTGTGGCACAGCGCATTTGCCGCGTTGGTGACCTCGGCAACCATCACTGCGCTGGGTCGTTTTGATCGCTTCAGCCATCGCGCCGGATTACCAAAGAGCGCTGTCTGTACTCTGGCACCGAGCCCGTTCCGCTACGCTGAAAGCGGCGTGCTGCGCGTGCCGAATCACGGCGCTGATCCGCGGGATAATGCCGGACACAGCGCTGCGATTATCGAACACCTGCCCGGCATCCTGGAGAATGAACCCGGCAGTCTGGTGCTGTTCTCCTCCCGACGGCAGATGTTGGAGGTGTACGCAGGGCTACCCAGTGCCTTCCGCGAGCGGGTTCTGGTACAGGGCGATCTGTCCAAGCAGGAGCTGATTCGCCAGCATCGAGCGCGGGTGGATGACGGGCAGTCCAGCGTCATTTTCGGTCTGGCCAGCTTTGCTGAGGGCGTCGATCTGCCAGGCAAGTATTGTGAGCATGTGGTGATCGCGAAGATTCCCTTTGCCGTGCCCGATGACCCGGTAGAGGCAGCGCTGTCGGAATGGATCGAACGTAACGGTGGTAATCCGTTCATGGAGATTGCCGTGCCGGATGCCTGTTTGCGCCTGGTACAGGCCTGCGGGCGTCTGCTGCGCACCGAGCAGGACACGGGCACCATTACATTGCTGGATCGGCGGCTGGTCACCCAGCGCTATGGCAAGGCAATACTGAATGCGCTGCCACCGTTCCGCCGGGAGATTGAATAATCCGCAGATGCGTCGGCGAGCCAAAGCGTGTAAATATTTACTGATACGTCAGTACACAACTCGGATAAGAACAAGACCATGACCCAGGTACAAGGGTATTTCGACCCTCGATTTGAAACAGTTCGTGAGCTGTTTGCTCAACAACAGAGCGACCCTCAGACACGGGGTGCGGCGCTCTGTGTCACTGTCGGTGAGGACACCGTGCTGGATCTCTGGCATGGCGTAACCGACAAGGACAATAGTCAGGCCTGGGAGCAGGACACCCTTGTTAACGTCTTCTCCTGCACCAAACCCCTCGGCGCTGTAGCGCTGCTGCAGCAGGTGCAGGCCGGGCGCATCGGGCTGGATGACACTGTGGCAAGCACCTGGCCGGCGTTTGCTCAGGCCGATAAGCAGGGGATTACCTTGCGCCATATTCTCAGTCATCGCTCGGGGCTGTCAGCGATCAGCGCGCCACTACCTGCCGAAGCGCTGTTTGATTGGCAAGCCATGACCTCGGCATTGGCAGCTCAGGCGCCCTGGTGGGCGCCGGATACGGATCATGGTTATGCGCCCTTGACCTATGCCTGGTTGCTCGGTGAGCCGTTGCGCCGGTTGAGCGGGCAGATGCCTGGCGATTATCTGCGCGAGCATATCTGCCAGCCGCTGGGTATGGATTTTCATGTCGGGGTTGCGGACGGGGATCTGGCGCGCATAGCGCATGTGTCCCGGCTGCGTAATCATTCCGGTGATGAATACGCCCGGGCGCTGTTTGCTGCGATGGGTAATGCGCAAGGACTGGCCTGGAAGGCTTTTGCCAACCCCAGCAGCCTGCAAACCAGCACCAACAAACCAGAATGGCAGCAAGCGCAGATTCTGGCGGCCAATGGCACCGGTAACGCCCGCTCGCTGGCGCGCTTCTGGCAGGTCATGGCCCATGATGGTCGGCTCGGTGATGCGCAACTGCTGGATGCCGAGCTGGTGCGCCTGATGCGTCAGGAACACAGCGTCGGGATGGATCGCACCTTGTTATGTCCGACCCGCTTTGGGCTGGGCGTCATGCTGGAGCAATCCTGGTCGGGGGGGAGCTTTGGTATGGGCGCCAACGCCTTTGGTCATCCCGGAGCGGGTGGCGCGCTGGGCTTTGCCGATCCTGACGCCCGCGTCGGCTTCGGTTATGTGACCAATACCATGGGGCCGTATGTGCTTACCGATCCGCGGGCCGGTGATTTAAGTCGCGAAACTTATCGCTGCCTGCGTGCATTATCTTGAGTGGGATCAATGGAGGGGCATGCGCTGATATGTCAGGATTGCCCATACCGATTTTTCAGGAGCTTACCCCGTGAAATACAGCATCGCTGATATGCGCCGTAACTACACCCGCGATGGGCTGGTGGAATGCCAGGCGCAGGACGATCCCTTTACACAGTTTGGCTTGTGGTTCAGTCAGGCGGTAGAGGTCGAGTCAACCGAACCCAACGCCATGATGCTGGCTACCGTGGACGCGGCGGGCCAGCCGCATCTGCGTACGTTGCTGCTGAAGGGGTTTGATCATCAGGGGTTCGTGTTCTACACCAATTACCAGAGCGCCAAGGGCGAACAGTTGTTGACCCATCCTCAGGCCGCGATGACGTTCTGGTGGCCGGATCTGGAGCGCCAGGTGCGTATTGAAGGGTGCGTGGAGCAGGTCAGCGCTGAGGAATCGGATATGTATTTTCACAGTCGTCCGCTGGATAGTCGGCTGGGAGCCTGGGCATCACCCCAGAGTCAGGTCATCGGTGGACGGGAGGTGCTGGAGCAGCGCCTGGCTGCGGTTGAGGCGCAGTATGCTGGTAATGAGCCACCCAGACCGCCGCATTGGGGCGGTTTTCGGCTGGTGCCGCAGATGGTTGAGTTCTGGCAGGGTCGCCCGAGTCGCTTGCATGATCGACTGCGCTATCGGCTGGATAATAATCAGTGGCTTTGCGAGCGGCTGGCCCCCTGAGGCAGTGGGCGGACGCCGCAGGTCAGGCCCGGGTCTCGCGTAACCAGTCGATAACGCCCTGGCCTGCTATGCGCCCGCTGGCAAAGCAGGCGGTCAACAGATAACCCCCGGTAGGCGCTTCCCAATCGAGTATCTCCCCGGCGCAGAATACGCCGGGGAGTTGTTTCAGCATCAGGCGTTGATCCAGCGACTGCTGCATCACTCCACCGGCACTGCTGATGGCCTCAGCCAGCGGGCGGGTGGCGGACAGGCGAACCGGTAACGCCTTGATAGCATGAGCCAGTGAGGGGGTGTCGGCCATCTGTTGCCGGGGCAGGCGCTCATGTAATAGAGCTATCTTCAAGGGATCGAGTCCGGCTCGCTTGCGCAGGAGGTTGGATAGCGATTGACCCTTGTGCGGCTGCGCCAGTACGCGGGTCAACTGTTCAAGTGTGCGATCCGGGGCCAGATCCAGCAGCAGATCAGCATGCCCCTGTCGTTCGATCAATTCGCGAAGCGGCGCGGAAAGCGCGTAGATAAGGCTGCCTTCGAGCCCATCAGCGCTGACAATGCATTCGCCACGGCGCTGCAGGATCTCGTTATCCACGGTGGTCAGGCTGGCAACCACCGATTTCAATGGTTGGCCAGCAAAACGCTCGGCCAGGTAGCTGCTCCACGAGGTGATAAAGCCGCAGTTGGCAGGCGCCAGCTCGCGTACCATGATCCCCCTTTCGCGCAGGGTAGGAACCCACTGACCATCCGAACCCAGTCGCGCCCAGCTGCCGCCGCCCAGTGCCAGTACAACCGCGTCGGCCCGTAACGAGCGCTCACCATCGGGAGTATCAAGGATCAGCTGGCCCTCGGCATCCCAGCCGCGCCAGCGATGTCGCGTATGCAGTTGTACACCGGTGTCGCGCAACCGTTTCAGCCAGGCACGCAGCAGCGGGGCGGCTTTCATGTCCGTGGGGAACACCCGGCCAGATGTGCCCACGAAGGTGTCGATGCCCAGCCCATGAATCCACTGGCGTAAACCGGGCCCATCCAGACCCTGCAGCCACTCGCCAACCCAGGGAGCGGCTTCGCGGTATCGGCTCAGAAAGGGTTCGCTGGGTTCGGAATGAGTAATATTCATGCCGCCCACGCCGGCCAGCAGAAACTTGCGTCCTACGGACGGCATGGCATCAAACAGCGCCACACGCACCCCAGCCATCGCCAGGGTTTCAGCAGCCATGAGTCCGGCCGGGCCACCGCCGATAATGGCGACCAGGGGTGAGTCACTGCTGGCGTGAGAGGACATGCGTTATTCCGGTGAATGCGGGGTGGGAAGTGTACCGTAAAGGCGGAAATGACCCCACGCAGAATGCTGTTAACAAGCAAAACACTATTAGAATTGTGCAGCTGAGTTTAGAATCCCCGTCCTTTCATGTGCGACACTCTGTCGCCTACCCGATGTTGTTTGCTCCGCCCATTGACGGGGGAGGTTGGTCGAGGAGTCGCTATGAGCCAAAAACTGAATAATCTGGTCAATCTGCTGGGGCTGGAAAAGATAGAAGAGAACCTGTTCCGTGGGTGCAGTGAGGATCTGGGCTTTCGCCAGCTGTTCGGCGGCCAGGTACTGGGCCAGGCGCTGTCTGCCGCCAGCCAGACAGTCGCCCCCGAGCGCAATGTCCATTCGGTTCATGGCTACTTTCTGCGCCCCGGTGATGCCCGCCTGCCGATTGTTTATCAGGTAGATGCGCCACGCGACGGAGGCAGCTTCTCTACTCGTACGGTCACCGCGGTGCAGAAAGGGCGTGCGATTTTCACCCTGATGGCTTCCTTCCATGGCGACGAGCAGGGCGTATCCCATCAAGCGCCAATGCCAGATGTTCCCGGTCCGGACGGCATCAAGAATGAGCTGGAAGTAGCGCTGGAAAACCAGCACATGCTGCCAGAGGCGGTGCGTGAAAGCGTGCTTTGTCCCAAGCCTATCGAGATCCGCCGGGTAAATGGCTACAACCCTTTCAATCCGAAGCGCTCCGAGCCACAGCAATACATCTGGTTCCGTGCCGATGGGGAGTTGCCGGACGATGATCACCTGCATCGCTACCTGTTTGCCTATGCTTCGGACTTCAATCTGCTGAGCACCGCTGCATTGCCGCACGGTATTTCAACCTGGTCGCCGCGTATGCAAGTGGCGAGCATCGACCACGCTGTCTGGTTCCATCGTCCACTGCGGATGGATGATTGGCTACTGTACGCCATGGACAGCCCGTCGGCCAATGCTGCCCGTGGCTTTTCACGGGGTCTGGTATACAACCGTGCAGGTGAGCTGGTGGCTTCGGTAGCACAGGAATCACTGATGCGTGAGCGTGTTGATGGTATTTGAGATGCGTCTGCGCGGTTGGATCTTCGATCTTGATGGCACGCTGACGGTGGCGCAGCACGATTTTCCTGCGATCCGCCGGGAGCTTCAGATTCCGCAGGATGAGGATATTCTGGAGCATCTGGGCAAGCTGCCTATAGCTGAGCGTCAGCAGTTGAATGAGCGATTGGATGCCATTGAGCTGCGTCTGGCGCAGGAAGTGGCACCGGCACCGGGGGCTGCGGAGCTGATCCGCGAATTGCATCGTCAGCAATTGCGGCTGGGCATCCTGACGCGTAATTTGCGTGAGGTGGCCATGGCCTCGTTGGAGCACATTGGCGTACTGGATTGCTTTGATCCGCAGCATATCATTGGCCGCAACGATGCCCTGCCCAAGCCAGATCCGCACGGGATCCAGCGTTTATTGGCTGATTGGCAATTGACCGAAACCGAAACGGTGATGGTCGGAGATTTTCGTTTTGATCTGGAGGCAGGGCGGGCGGCAGGTTGTTACACCTGTCTGATTCACCCGCAAAATGAGTGGCCGGACATGACGGATCTGCATGTGCCGGACTGCCATGCGCTGCTGGCGCGTATACAGGCCGGTTACACTGACGTCTGAGCTTACATGCTCAGGCGCATGGACAGATCAACCGCCTTGATATCCTTGGTCAGACTGCCGATCGAAATATAATCCACTCCGGTTTCGGCCACTGCCCGCAGGGTGTCTTCGTTGATGCCGCCGGAGGCCTCAAGCTTGGCCTGGCCGGCAGTGATGCTTACCGCGGTACGCATATCGTCATTGCTGAGTTCGTCCAGCATGATGATGTCGGCTCCGGCGTCCAATGCCTCCCGGAGTTCTGCGAGGCTTTCCACTTCCACTTCGACCGGTTTGCCTGGTGCCAATTCGCGGGCCTGGCTTACCGCGGCGTGAATACCTCCGCAGGCGGCGATGTGGTTTTCCTTGATCAGGAAAGCGTCGAATAGACCGATACGGTGGTTATGGCAGCCGCCGCAGGTCACGGCATACTTCTGCGCCAGGCGCAGGCCGGGTAGCGTCTTGCGCGTGTCCAGCAGTTTGACCGGAGTGCCTTCGACCATGTCGGCAAAATAGCGACTGCGGGTGGCAGTGGCAGATAGGGTCTGGATGTAATTCAATGCGCAGCGCTCACCGCTGAGCAGGCCCCGGGCGGGCCCGGAAAGTCGGCAGAAGGGCTGGTTCGGTTGCAGGCGGTCGCCGTCGGCGGCGAGCCATTGCACCTTGATGCTGGGATCAACCTGACGAAAGACTTCATCGACCCAGGCTGTGCCACAGAGGGTAGCCGGCTCGCGGGAAATGATGGTGGCCTGCGCCTGGCGTTCCGCTGGAATCAATGCCGCGGTAATATCTCCGCTGCCGATATCCTCGGCCAGCGCGCGGCGCACCTCTTCCTTGATGGAAGATTGCAGACTGTCGAGGGTAATGTTCGGCATGGGGTGCTCCGCTGGCTCATTTGAAGCAGGCGAGTATAACCCAAGCTGGAGACTCTTTGAGCGGGGAACAAAACCGTGGCTCGCTTGCCATATCGTGATGTAGCGCAAATTTTCAGGAATGCTCTCTGATGGTTTTCTGAAAGCATGTATACTGCATTTATATTTTGACGCCAGAAATTCGTCACAAGGACGCGACAGCCTTTTGTGGCGTGCTGGATTGCCGGAGGAGATGGCAATGTCCAAGGATCAGAAGGTGGTTTCCTTAGCCTCGGTCGGGGGGGGTGGCCAGCGGGCCAAGCCAATGGCGCATGGCCCCCTGCATGCTCCTTTGGCGGCGGTGCGGGATCGAGCACTGACCTATCTACGGGTCGGTTTGAGCGAGCTGTTCGATAACGCGGATGACACCCTGTTTGAAAAAGCCGATCGAGCCGGCAGTAATGCTGATCAGAGCATGTTCTTTGACGCCATGCGACTGCTCAGGCTGCAACGTCACGCCGTGGAGAAAAGCTGCTGTGTAGGGCTGGACAAGCAATTCAATCAGCTGCAACACGGCCAGTCGGCCGAACGCCATGCAGCTTCCGCCTTTGATCTCGATTCTTTGAGCCTGGTGCAGCCCGATGAGCTGGAGCAGACCGTCGCGCTGGACAGCATGGTTGGTCGGGTGGTGGCGCGCAATCAAATCGCGCTGATGCATCTTACCCTGCGCTTGAATAATCTGGTCAGCAGTACTGTCACTGATGCCAATAATGCGCTGGCGCCGGCGCAGCTGGTTCAATTGTTTGCTGACAGTTGTGCGCCGCTGAATCTGGATATCAAGGTGCGCCTGATCGTGCTGAAGATGTTCGAGCGTCATGTCTTCAATTCCATCGATTCACTGTACGCCGATATCAACGAGCTGTTGGCGAATGCGGGCATTCTTCCTGATCTGAGGCAGACTGCTGCAGCGCAACGTCCCCGTCCGCTGACTCAGCCAACCAGCAATGGGCAGCGCGCCACCACTGCTGGCAGCCAGGAAAACACTGATCAACAAGTCCTTTCGCTGTTCAGTGAGCTGATGAGTAGCTGGCGCCATACCAGTGGCGATATTGCCCTGAGTGCGCTGGGCGCGCCTTCAGCTGCGCCGGTGCGCAGCGATGAATTGCTCGGCATGTTGAGTCACTTTACCAACCAGGCTGCCCACCAGGGCGCCACCCTGGCAGATCTGCGTGGGCATATCAGCCAGCAGTTGAACGACCAGCAGCGGCAAACCGGTGAATTACGCAAACTGGATCGGGTGGATGATGATGTCATCAATCTGGTATCGATGTTGTTCGATGTGATCCTCGGTGACAGCGAATTGCCGGCGGCGTTGAAAGCGCTGATCGGACGTATGCAGCTGCCGATTCTGCGTGTGGCCATTGCCGACAAGAGTCTCTTCAACCGGGCCTCCCATCCGGCACGTCGCTTACTCAATGAGTTGGCGCGGGCAACCATGGGGTGGAGTGATCACGATGATCTGCAGCGGGATCAACTGCACGCGCTGCTTGAGCGCATGGTTGACCGTATGCTGGGCGAAGAGCTGATCGATGCGGCTTTCTTCGAGCAGATGCATGAAGAACTGGCTGGCTTTGTGCGCCTTGAGCAGCGTCGTGCTGAGCGTCTTGAACAACGAACCCGTGATGCCGAAGAAGGGCGAGCGCGTGTTGAGGCGGCGCGTAGCAAATCTGCCAAGGTGCTGAATGGGTTGCTGATGGGCCGTACGCTGCCGGTTTTTGCGGTTGATCTATTGCGCGACCGCTGGAGTCAGGTGTTGCAGTTGGCCTTCCTTCGCGAAGGTGAGCAGTCCAGCGCCTGGCAGCACGCGGTGCTGACAGCTGGGCAGCTGATAGACAGTATCGAAGTGCCGAGCAGCGATGCAATTGAGCAGCGCCGGCAACTGAATGACGATGTAGGTATGGCGCTTTGCGATGGTCTGCGACTGTTGGGTGAGGAGCAACCCGGAGAGTCGCCGCTGTTGCAGCAACTGCGTTCGTTGCAGAGCGCCGCGCTGGCCGCCGCCGTCACCACCCAGGCGCCCGCCGAGATAGAGTTGGAGGTTCCGGATAGCGAAGAGGGTACGTCGGAACCCCTGATCTCGGATGAGCCTGTAGAGATGTATGCCCCAGCGCCGCCACCGCCGGCCGCCCATGAGATACCGATCCTGATGGATATGGTGCTGGTCGAGGAGCCGGTGCTGGCCGAGCCTGACGTCGAGCAGTCGGCGCAAACCATCGAGGATCTGCCTAACGGCGATGCCGCTGGGTGGGTGGATAATCTGCATGCGGGTAGCTGGTTCGAGCTGACAGTCATCGAAGATAAGCCAGCGCAGCGCTGTAAACTGGCCGCCATCATCAGCTTCAGCGGTAAATACATCTTCGTCAACCGCACGGGGATGAAGGTTGCGGAGTTCAACCGCCTTGAGCTGAGTAAGCATTACGAAGCGGGGGCTATCCGCCTGCTGGCCAACGATCAACTATTTGACCGGGCGCTGGAGTCGGTCATAGGTAACCTGCGGCAGTTGCGCGACAAGCGACCCTGATGAATGGCTGTTCGGGTTGCAGCCGGAGCCCGGGACACCCTAGGATAGCGTTTTCGTTGTCGGGGTCTGGACGTCCATGCAGCTTGATACAGCCAGTGGTTGGCTGAACGGAATCGATCATTGCCCATCGGCGCATTTCGACATGCGCCCGCAAGGTGGCGATATTTCTCTGCTGGTGATTCATAACATCAGTCTGCCGCCTGGCCAGTTTGGCAGCGGCTGCGTACAGCAATTCTTCTGCGGCACACTTGATCATGCTACCCATCCCTATTTCTCAGCTATTGAGGGGTTGCGGGTCTCTGCGCATTTTCTTATCGAGCGCGATGGTCGCTTGACTCAGTTTGTATCCTGTCTGAATCGGGCCTGGCATGCCGGGCAGTCCTGTTTTGCCGGGCGGGATAATTGCAACGACTTTTCCATTGGTGTCGAACTTGAAGGCACCGATGATCAGCCGTTTACCGATGCTCAATACGATTGCCTGGTTGCCCTGAGCGCAGCCCTGCAAAGTGCTTATCCATTGATTACCGAGCAACGCATTACCGGTCATGAACATATCGCGCCGGGGCGCAAGACCGACCCCGGTCCGTACTTTGATTGGCAGGGTTACCTGGGGCGTTTAGCCGAGAAAGCCTATACGGAGAGGGATTGCTGATGAATTTTCTGGTGCTGCTGCTGGTCGGGCTGATTCTGCTGTGGACACCCTGGCACACCGGGTACCCCCGGGATGTGCTGCGAGATTGGGTCGAACGATTGGTGCGTGTGGGGCAGGGGTGGGTGACTGTGTTGGCCGTGCTGGCGCTGTTGATACCGCTGGGCATCGTGCTGGCTGCAGTGCAGGGTCTGGCCTACGGCATGTTTACCTTGCTGTTGCATGTGGGGCTGCTGCTTTGCTGTGTCGGCCGGAGCGATCCATTGCGTAGCCTGACGGCGGATTTTGTCGCCGCCTGGCAGCGTGATGACCAGGCTGCCGCTGCGCTGGTGGCCGAACAGCAGTTGGGTGTGGTAGATGATGAGGCAGACGGTTTGTTGGGGCAGGTCAGTGGGCGCATGGCCGCTACCACTCTGCAGGACTACTTTGTGCCCACATTCTGGTATCTGCTGCTCGGCCCGCTCGGCGCTGTGGCATACCGCCTGCTGGAACTGACCCGGCAACAGTGGGGGCAGTCAGCCTCGCATCCAGCCGGTGCGCTGGTGCATGCGCTGGAGTGGATACCGGCCCGCCTGATGGCATTGAGCTTCGCATTGATTGGCCAGTTTGACAGCACGCTACGGACATTGCGCAGCATGGCGGTTGAATGGGAGCTTTCAGCCGGAGAGTTGGTTGCTCGGTGCGCCCGTGCCGCGCTGCTGCCCGAATCCATCGAGCCCGGTATCGGTATATTGCAGGACACTCGGAAATTACTGATCCGCGCGATACTGACCTGGGCTGTGATCATCGCTTTTCTTTCCTTGATGGGTTAAAGAAGCGGCTGGCCGCGCCGATAGAAAAGATAAGTGCCGCCCGATATCGGTAATCACGGCGGCCAAATAAACCAGTCCTGCTGTGGGCAGTCAGTTGTGACGAGGAGAAAAGCTTGAATAGTCTGTTGGCACCCGCCATGGCACTGATGAATCGACTCAGCTACGCCATGAAGTTCTGTCTGATCAGCGCCCTGTGTTTCATTCCCCTGGTGGTCGTGAGCGGCATATTGGTCATGCAGGCATGGGATCGTGTCCAGGTCTCTCGGCATGCATTGGATTCGATGCAGGTGCTGCGGCAGGTTACTCAACTGATTCCTGATGCGGAAAGACTGCGTGGACTGGATGTTGCCGCATTCCATCTGGGCGTAGGCGAGCAGGGTGCGGTGCTGGAGCGTCGTAGCGCTGAAATACGCCAGCGCTTGATTGACGGACTGCAAGCACTGACATTTGACCAGTCGGTTGCCAACGGGGCAGAGCTCATCCAGCAGCGGGACGCGCTGGTAACGGCTTACCGTGAAACGGGTACTGCCTCACTGCGTAATCGCGGCCAGATGACCACTCAGGCGCATATGGAGTTGCTGTCTCTGCTGACCTTCAGTGCAGCCTACAGCGGTCTGTCCCATGATTATGAGCGCAATGTACGTCAGTTGATGGATCTGCTGGTTGATCATGCCCCTCAGATCACCTCTACTATCGGCTTGGGTCGGGCCACGGGTGCCTATTCAATCGGTCTGGGGTACCTGAACTCCGACGCCAGTCGGGATATGGATGCCATTCTGGAAGAGATCCAGCGATTGAATCTGAACTACGTTCAGGCGCAAACCTTCCTGCAGCAACAACCTGAGCTGGAATCCTTGCGTGCTCCGGCGGCTGCCAGTATCGAATCGTTGGAGCGGGTGGTGGATATTTTCGAGGAAGAGATCATCCTCGCCGCCAACTATGAGGACACATGGGACAACTACTTCCAGGCGGTCACCGCCGAGATGGCCCACACATATGATTTCAGCGCAGCCATCCTTGGCTATCTGCAGGAGTCATTGGGTGACCGCCTGAGTGATGGCAAACGCTCCATGCTGCTTCTGGTTATTGCCCTGGCGGTGATCCTGGTGTCGATCATCTGGCTGTACCTGGGCTTCTACGTATCCACGCGGCGTACCATCAGTCAGTTATCACTGGTGATGCGTCAGGTGGCAGCAGGGGATATGACCGGTCGAGTCAGCGTGACCAGCCGGGACGAACTCGGCAGCCTGGCGAACGAGCTTAACGTCAGTATTGAGCGAATCCAGGGGCTGATCAGACATGTCAGCCAGACCTCCGGGCAGGTCAGTGACCAATCGAGTCAGGTCGAGAATATCTCCACCGAGAGCAGCCGTGCGGTCGAAGCACAGCGCACGCAAATTGAGCAGGTTGCAACCGCCATGAACGAGATGGCGGCCACCTCGCAGGAAGTGGCGCGCAGTGCGGCGTCGGCAGCGACCAACGCGGAACAAGCCAACAGTGAGACGTTGAGTGGCCGGCGGATGGTAGAAGCCTCAGTTGACGGCATCGAGAAGCTGGCCCATGAAATCGAGAACTCGGTGCGCGTAATCAACAATCTGGCGGAGGGCAGTGCGTCCATCAGTCGGGTGCTGGACGTGATCAAGGGCGTGGCCGAACAGACCAACCTGTTGGCGCTGAACGCCGCCATTGAAGCAGCGCGGGCAGGTGAGCAGGGACGTGGCTTTGCCGTCGTAGCAGATGAAGTGCGCACGCTGGCCCAGCGTACGCAGCAGTCGACGCAGGAAATCGAGCAGATGATTGCTCGCCTGCAGGAAGGTGTTGGCGCCGCGGTCAAGGCAATGGGTAGCAGTCACGGCATGACAGGTGAAGCGGTGGATTCTTCGCTCAAGGTGCAGACCGCACTGGATAACATCCTGCGGGCGGTGGCTCAGATCGTCGATCAGAGCCAGCAGATTGCTGCGGCAGCCGAGCAACAGACTGCTGTGAGTCACGATATCGACAAGAATATCGTGGAGATCAACCAATCAGGTGAGCGTACCGCCGAAGGTGCCCGCCGCACCGAACAGGCCAGTGGCCGAATGGGCGAACTGGTCAGCGAGCTGCAGAAAATAATCAGCGCATTCCGGGTGTAAGCCTCCTGCATCCCCGGCTTGCGCCATGACCGTGGCTGTGGGACAGCCGCGCCTGGGATCGACTCCCCGTCACTCACTCCGCTTGGGCTTCGGCCGCCACAATACCTCAGGCGTCGTATCCAGCCGGGCGATGCTGCGAGCGACTACAAACAGCAGATCCGATAACCGGTTGAGATAAGCCAGTGCCTGAACATTGATGGTCTCTGCATCGGCCAGTGTCAGGTAGCGACGTTCGGCGCGGCGGCAGATACTGCGTGTCAGATGAGCCTGGGCAATGTACAGCGACCCGCCGGGCAGAATGAACTCCTTCAGCGGCGGTAACTCGGCATTGAAGCGGTCAATAAGCTGCTCCAGCTCGGTCACGTCAGTTTCTTCGATAATATCCACACCGGGAATCGCCAATTCACCGCCGATATCGAACAGGCGATGTTGCACGGTTGCCAGCGCGGCGTGCAGCGGCTCCAGCGCCGCGCTGGACATGCCAGCCAACAGTACGCCGATACTGCTGTTCAGTTCGTCCACGGTGCCCATGGCTTCTATACGGGGGCTGTCTTTTTTGACGCGACTGCCATCGGCCAGGCCGGTGGTGCCGGTGTCACCGGTGCGGGTATACAGTTTGCTCAAGCGATAGCCCATGAAAGGGTCTCCTTCTGATTCAAGCCAGAGAGTCTGGCAGAGTGCGTAACAAAATGCGCGGCGGAGATGTCAATCCTGCGGTAGACCGCACTGACCCAGGTGGGTCTGCAATTGTCGGTACAGTGAATCCAGCGTAGGCGTGCTGAGCCCCTCCCGGCGTGCCGTACGGTAGGCGTGGCCGAGGATAAAGTCGATCTCAGTGCGGCGTCCGGCTCGCAGATCCTGACGCATGGAGGAGCTGTTGGCTGCGGTAGTCTGGATAACCTGGAGAATGCGTTGTTGCAGCTCCGCTAATGACATGTGCACGCCCTGGCTGGTCAACAGAGCGTGTAACTCCGCAAGCAGCGGAGCAAACGACTGGCCAGCGCGTTCGACGACCTCACCGTTGGGGCAGTCGTGCAGTGCAGTGATGGGGTTGATGGCACAGTTGACGGCCAGCTTCAGCCAGAGCACGGTGAGTATGTCCGACTCCCATTGCCAGACGATATTGGCCTGGCTCAGCAGGGATAGCCAGGCGGGTGCTGGACGTGGGTGTGGGTCGCCTATCAGCGTCTGGCCAATTCCGGCCCAGACTACATGGTTGGCGGCGCGCTTCCAGGCACCGTCGGTAACGCTGGCATAGAGGACTTGCTGTGCAGGAAAGCCTGCACTGACAGCCTGTTGGCTGCCGAGACCGTTCTGTAGAAGCAGTAACTGGCTGCTGTCCCGCAGGCGAGGGGCAATCTGGTCGACCGCTTCAGCTGTGGCCCAGGCTTTGGTCGCTACGATCAGATGGTGGATCGGGGAGGGTGCATCAGCCAGTTCGCAGGGCACCTGCAACGCGTGACGCGTTCCTTGCTGTTCAAGGATCAGCCGGTTGTCACGCGCTTGCCACTCCGCCGCGGCCTGCGGAGTACGCAGAATCAATCGACACTGCACTCCCGCCTGGGCGAAGCGCGCAGCCCACAATAAACCCACGCTGCCGCCGCCCAGGATGTGAAGTGGTTCAGACAAGCTGGGCTGCCCGCACCTGGGTGATCAGGTTGGTGGCATAGGCCTGTTCCAGATGTTGCTCAACGTTCTGCAGCATCTGTTCAGCGCTGATTTTGGGGTCATTCTTGCCCAGCGTGCTGAGTGCCATACCAGCGCGCAGGGATAGATAGCCTTCACTGGTCTTGAATGCCTTGAGATTCAAGCCATCATGCAGCCGGCGGAAACTGTTGGGCTTGTACTCATCGGCATTATCGCCAACGGTACAGATGGCAAAGGTATTGATGCCGATACGGGCAATCACGTCCATGGGGCGCACCAGTTGCTGCAAGCGCCGAGCGGTACCCTTGAGTAACTCCTGCTGCACCGCTTCACCGAAGCGGTTGCCAAGGTCTTCGTAATTTTGCACGCCAAGCACCAGCAGCGTGCAGAAGCCGCCTCGCGATGCCACCCGTTGCAGCGCATCATCCAGCCGCTGCAGCAGATAGCGACGGTTGCCCCGCGCGGTAAGACTATCGATCAGGTTGTGCTCTTCCAGCTGGGCGTTATTGCTGGCCAGCAGCTGGTTTTCATCGAGCAGGCGATTAATCAGTTGGGTAATGCGATCAGCTGCATAGATACGCGGCAGCAATTGTTCGCTCATCGAGGATTTGCTGATGAAATCATCCACGCCACGGTCGAAGGCTTCGCCCAGCACGTTATCGCCTTCCCTGGCGGTAAGCAGGATAACGTAGGTGTAGTGGTTGGTCTGTTCGTCGCTCTGGCGAATGCGGGTGGTCAGCTGCAGGCCGTCCATCTCAGGCATCAGCCAGTCGGCTACCATGACACTGGCGGCGCGCTCTTCATGCATTGCCAAGGCGGCCATGGCAGAACTGGCGAAGCGGATATCCGTATAGCCTGCCTGAGATAATGTATGACCGATAACCGCGCTACTGAACTTGGTGTCGTCTACCACCAGTATGCTGAGTTGGGGGTTGGGCATATCTGAGCTCCCTGCTGCCTGTTTTATCTTCGACCCCGCTATAATGCCACGACGCCGAGCTATTGTTCTGCCATACCAATCATAAATATCATGTTTATTTGAGGTCCCAACATGCCGTCCTTTGATGTGGTGTCCGAACTGGACAAACATGAAGTAACCAACGCTGTCGATAATGCCATGAAAGAGCTGGATCGCCGCTATGATCTTAAAGGCAAAGGCAGCTTCGAGTTCAAGGAAAAAGAACTCACTGTTACCATCACTGCTGATGCAGAGTTTCAGTTGGAACAGTTGCTGGACATTCTCAGGTTGAGTCTGACCAAGCGCAAGATTGATATCCAATGCATGGAGATCAAGGATGCCTATGCTTCCGGTAAGCAAATGAAGCAGGACGCGGTACTGCGTGAGGGTATTGATCAGGCGCTGGCGAAAAAGATTGTAGCCAGGGTCAAGGAAGCCAAGCTCAAGGTGCAGGCAGCAATCCAGGGTGACCAGGTGCGCATCACCGGCAAGAAACGGGACGACCTGCAGGAGGCGATGGCCTTGTTGCGTTCCGCTGAGTTGGACATGCCGCTGCAGTTCAATAATTTCCGCGATTGACCGCAAATCACCTGGCCCTGTATCAATCTATTCCCGGTCGGCGCACCCGATCGGGGTGCGCGTATTTTATCAGCAGCCCCGCGAGGAGGATCGCGGGCAACCCGGTCAGTGCGGTCACCATGAAAAAGGGTACCCAGCCAATTGTTGCCGCCATTACGCCGGTAAAGCCCGCAGCAAATTGCCCCGGTAGGGTCATCAGTGAGCTGAACAGGGCGTATTGGGTGGCGGTATAAGCGGTATTGGTCAGACTTGATAGATAGGCGATGAACACCGAGATGGCCAGTCCACCGGTAATGTTGTCGGCCACGATAGCCATGATCAGCCCATGGGACTCCGGCCCGATAAAGGCCAGCCAGGCAAACATCAGGTTGGTTGCCGGCGCCATGAACGCGGTGAGCAGCAGAATCGGAGCAATGCCGAAGCGCGCTACCAACAGGCCGCCCAGGGCGGCACCGACCAAGGTCATGGCGAGGCCGAAGGCGGCGGCAATATTGGCAATTTGCGCCTTGCTGAAACCCAGGTCCAGATAGAAAGGGTTGGCCATCACCCCCATGAAAATATCGCTGATGCGGAAAGTGGCGACAAACGCGAGGATCAACAGCGCCGCTTTGCCATAACGCTGGAAGAATTCGGCAAAGGGGCAGACGATGGCGCCGATAAACCAGGCGATCACCGCGCGCTGCCAGCCGGCATGTTCGGTGCGATCCAGATAGTCGGCTACGCGTTGCTCAAAGTGTACGGTAGAACTGCTCACCGAAACAGCCGGTTCGGTAATCACCAGGGTTGTCAGTACCCCTACGGCCATGAGTGCGGCCATGCCGCCGTAGGCCAGCATCCAACTGTCAATCGATGCCAGGTGCAAAGCCCCGGCGCCGGCAGCAAGAATCGCCACCCGATAACCGGTTACATAGGTGGCTGCCATGGCTGCCTGGCGATGCCGGGCTTCCGCTTCGACCCGATAGGCATCAATGGCTACATCCTGAGTGGCGGAGCCGAAGGCCGCCAACACCGCCCAGAGCGCTACCAGAGTCAGGTTTTCCCTCGGGTCGGTCAGTGCCATGCCCAGCAAGGCGCCGGCAATGACCACCTGTGCCAGTAGCATCCAGGCCCGCCGGCGTCCCAGCCAGCGACTCAGCAGCGGTAACGGCGCTCGGTCAATCAAGGGAGCCCAGAGCACTTTGATGGAATGGGCCATGCCCACCCAACTGATAAAGCCTATCGCCGCCAGTTCAATGCCCAGATCCCGTAGCCAGGCGCTGAAGGTGCCACCTACCAGCAGCAATGGCAAGCCGGCGGAAAAGCCGAGGAACAGCATGCCGATCACACGGGGCTTGAGATAGACCTTCCAGCCCTCGCGTGCTGGTGCTGCTGTGGTGTCATTCATGCAAAAGTGGTCTCTATTGGATCGGGCCAGCCAAAGCGGCTCATGTTGACGCGGCGGTTTCGGATTATCACGCCTTCGGCTTGCAGGCGCTCAAGCTGCTGCTGTCCGGCAGGGTGATCAGCGGGCAATGATAGTTGGCCCTGACTATTGAGTACACGATGCCAGGGCAAACGGCTGTCATCCGGCAGTTGGCTGAGCCAGCGTCCAACCAATCGCGCGCCGCGTCCAAGGCCCGCCAGCTGGGCGACGCGACCATAGCTGCTGACCCGTCCCGGTGGGATGGCGGCCAGAACCTGCCAGACAGCTTCTTTACGCGTGTCGACTGCGGGTGAACATTCAATCATGGATAATGTCTCTGGTTCTGTTCACTCTGCGGATGATTATTCATGTTGTTCTTGCGTCTTGTATTGTTTTTACCATTGTTGATCGTATTTCCGGCGGTTGCCGACACTCTCTGGTTGGATAACGGTGATCGCCTGACCGGGCGTATCGAATTCATGGAAGGCAATCGCCTGATCTTTCATACCGATTTTGCCGGGCAGGTATCGGTTGATGTCAACCGAATCCGGACGCTGGAAAGCGATGGCCCGCTTTTGATCAAGACGGGCGACAATACTAAGCGCGCCCGGCGTATACAAGCGTCCGAGCAGACCGGCGAAATCGTACTGGTCAATGGCGACACCCCGCCGTTGGCGGTCGATATCAGCAGTCTCCGGCAGATCATGGAGCCGCAGCCGGTTATCGAGGATTGGGTCTGGGACGGTCGTGCGACATTGTCGCTTGAGCTGGACAACACCGAATCGAAGAAACGCGATCTGGATCTGGATGTCACCGCCGAAGCCCGGCATGGCGACTGGCGGCATATGTGGTCCAGCGAGTTTGAGCGGGACTACCGGAACGATATCAAGAGTCGTCACTGGTGGGAGGCCGACTATACCCTGAGCTGGTTCTTCGCTGAGAAATGGTTCTGGCAGAATCGGGTCAGCTACATGCGCGACCACCTGGGCGATGTTGAGCGGCAAGTCCAGATCGGTTCTGGTCCGGGTTACGAGTGGTGGAATAATGCGCTGGGCCGCTTCGAAACCTCGGCTCGGTTCGAGCACTTGCGGTTGGATGCCCGGGATGGTTCTGATAGCCGCACCAATGGCCTGGGTTTGAACTGGGATTACCGCCGCTACCTGTTCGGCAAGCGCTTCCAATTGGTGCATAACGCGGAAACCATTATTCCGAATGATGACGAAGTGGATTATATGGTCGACGCCGAGCTGGGCCTGCGTTATCTGTTGAACAGTTGGGCCTCGTTAAGCCTGATGACCGAGTGGGACTACATTGGCAGCTCTGATGAAAAGAGCCGCAACGAAACCCGTTACAAGCTGGGGTTGGGTGTCAACTGGTAGGTAAATGCCGCGCCACAACCCCGATAGCCGGGATGGAACCCGGCCGTCCGACCCGTTACAACCGAAAGCCGCCATCCAACTCAAGAATGCGGCCACTGTAATAGTCATTCTCGAACAGGTAAGCCGCCGAGTGAGCGATTTCTTCCGGCTTGCCCATGCGCCGCAGAGGAATGCCGGCGGTCATTCTTTCCAGTGCCTCGGGCTTCATGCTGCCAGTCATTTCGGTCTCTATGAAGCCCGGTGCAATACCTGCGACACGGATACCGTAACGGGCCAACTCCTTGGCCCAGACCACTGTCATGGCGGCGACGCCGGCCTTGGCTGCGGTGTAGTTGGATTGACCGATGTTGCCGGCGCGGGAGATGGAAGAGATATTGATAATCAGGCCTTTGCTCTGCAGCTCGACCATTTTCGCGGCTACTTCTCTGGTGCACAGGAAAACACCGGTGAGGTTGACGTCGATCACCGATTGCCACTGGCTCAAGGACATCTTCTGAATTTCGCCATCGCGCACCTTGAGCAGCAGCCCGTCGCGCAGGATGCCGGCGTTATTGATGAGTCCATTGATGGTGCCGAAATCAGCCGCTACCTGGCTGACCATGGCAGTAACCTGCTCTTCGTTGGCGACGTTGCAGACATAGGCTCTGGCATCACCGCCGGCGGCCTTGCAAGCGGCAACCGCCTCGTCCAGGCGTTCCTGTCCCAGATCGATCAGTGCCAGGCGGGCACCGCGTTGAGCCAGGTACTCAGCCATCGCCCGGCCCAAGCCCTGGCCGCCGCCGGTAACGATGATTACGCTGTCTTTCAATTGCATGCCGTTTTCCTTATTGGATGTGCTTTACGGGGGCATAAGCATGCAACAACTGAAGATCATTATGAATAGCGACAAACGGAGAGTAGGGGTTGAAAGCAGCGCCTTGTCCCCCATATAGAGGCTTTGTAGCTATTCATTTGAGGTGTATATGCCGCTGTTGCGCATATTGCTGTTGGTATTTCCGCTGATCGAGCTGGCCAGCCTGATCATGCTCGGCCAGGCCGTTGGGGTGGGTTGGACGCTGCTCTGGGTTCTCTTCACGGGTGTTGCCGGGCTGATGCTGATTCAGCGTAATGGTTGGGGCATGTTGCAACGGCTGCAACAGCAGATGCTCGCCAACCGTAGCCCGCAAGCCATTCTCAAATCCGGGATGTGGGGTGTATTGGCTGGCGCGCTGATCGCTTTCCCCGGGGTAGTCAGCGACGTGTTGGCCGTGCCCTGCTTGATCATGGCGCTGCTGCACCGTGGTGGTAACGGGCCTGGTTCAGGGGACGATAATCAGGGCGGGCCGCGTACCTACCGGTATGATGAGCACATCATTATTGAGGGCGAATGGGAGTCGGAAGAGCCAGCCTGCTCTAACGACACTTCGCGTTTGAACAGGCCCTGAAAAATTTCGCTCGGCACCCTTGAAATGCTTGCGGTGACCCCCATAAAGAATGTACCAGATTTACAGGCTCCCTGAATAAGGGGGTCGTGTTGGACTGGGACGCATAGCGTCCTTCAGGCTGAAAGCCTGATTTAACTCGGAATGCCGGATAACCGGCCATTTTGCTTAACTATTGGGAGACTCCAAACGATGAAAATCCGTCCGTTACACGATCGCGTAGTCGTTCGTCGCAGCGAAGAAGAAACAAAAACCGCTGGCGGTATCGTTCTGCCTGGCTCTGCAGCAGAAAAACCGAACACCGGCGTAGTACTCGCCGTGGGTACCGGTCGCCTGCTGGACAACGGTGAAGTCCGTCCCCTGGCTGTGAAGGAAGGCGACAAGATTGTGTTCGGCCCGTATTCCGGTAGCAGCACCATCAAGATCGACGGTGAAGAGCTGCTGATGATGAGCGAATCCGAAATTTACGGTGTCCTGGAAGGCTGATAGCCCCGCCAGTTGAAACCTCCACGAATTCATTTGAAGGAAAGTGAAAATGGCTGCTAAAGAAGTATTGTTTGATATTTCCGCCCGTAACAAGATGCTGGCTGGTGTCAATGTCCTGGCCGACGCGGTCAAGTCCACCCTGGGGCCAAAAGGCCGCAACGTACTGATCGAGCGCAGCTTCGGCGCGCCGATGATCACCAAGGACGGCGTATCCGTTGCCAAGGAAATCGAGCTGAAAGACCGCTTCGAGAACATGGGCGCGCAACTGGTTAAAGACGTTGCTTCCCGTGCCAACGACGACGCTGGTGACGGTACCACCACCGCTACCGTTCTGGCCCAGGCTATTGTGACCGAAGGTCTGAAAGCTGTTGCTGCCGGCATGAACCCGATGGATCTGAAGCGCGGTATCGACAAGGCCACTGTTGCGGTCGTTGCCGAACTGAAGAACCTGGCCAAGCCCTGTGCCGACTCCAAAGCTATTGCCCAGGTAGGTACCATCTCCGCCAACTCCGACGACTCCATCGGCAACATCATTGCCGAAGCCATGGATCGCGTTGGCAAGGAAGGCGTGATCACCGTTGAGGAAGGTTCCGGCCTGGAAAACGAGTTGTCTGTGGTTGAAGGTATGCAGTTCGACCGTGGCTACCTGTCACCGTACTTCGTCAATACGCCGGACACCATGTCCGCCGAGCTGGACAACCCGTACATCCTGCTGGTTGACAAGAAAATCTCCAACATCCGCGAAATGCTGCCAGTACTGGAAGCAGTTGCCAAGGCTGGTCGTCCGCTGATGATCGTTGCTGAAGATGTTGAAGGCGAAGCGCTGGCCACTCTGGTAGTGAACAACATGCGCGGTATCGTCAAGGTTGCTGCGGTCAAGGCGCCCGGCTTCGGTGATCGTCGCAAAGCCATGCTGCAGGATATCGCTATCCTGACCGGTGGTACCGTGATCAGCGAAGAAGTGGGCATGAGCCTGGAAACCACCACCTTGGAACACCTGGGTCAGGCCAAGCGCGTACAGATCAACAAGGACAACTCCACCATTATCGACGGTGCTGGTGCCCAGGCTGATATCGAAGCCCGCGTTGCTCAGATTCGCAAGCAGGTTGAAGAAACCACTTCCGACTACGACAAGGAAAAACTGCAAGAGCGTCTGGCCAAGCTGGCTGGCGGTGTTGCGGTCATCAAGGTTGGCGCAGCCACCGAAGTGGAAATGAAAGAGAAGAAGCACCGCGTAGAAGACGCGCTGCACGCGACTCGCGCTGCTGTTGAAGAAGGCGTGGTACCTGGCGGTGGTGTGGCTCTGGTACGTACTCTGGTTGCTTTCGAGAACCTGCAGGGTGACAACGAAGACCAGAACGTCGGTATCAAGCTGCTGCGTCGCGCTATCGAAGCACCGCTGCGTCAGATCGTCACCAACGCGGGTGAAGAAGCTGCCGTGGTATTGCAGAACGTACGTGCCGGCGAAGGTAACTACGGTTACAACGCCGCTACCGGTCAGTATGGCGACATGATCGAAATGGGTATTCTGGATCCGGCTAAAGTAACCCGTAGCGCGCTGCAAGCCGCTGCTTCGGTTGCCAGTCTGATGATCACTACCCAGGCGATGATCGCTGAACTGCCGGAAGAGAAGCCAAGCATGCCTGATATGGGCGGCATGGGTGGTATGGGTGGCATGGGCGGCATGATGTAAATCGCCTCCCGCACTAAGAAAACCCGATTCTGGTTACAGGATCGGGTTTTTTGTTTGCTCGGCGAAGCCGGCAAACCCGTCCACCTGAAAGAAGGTGGAGTCACCCCGACCGAGGGGAAGACAATCTGAATGGCAAGGGCGTCACTGGCCAACGGTGGGGTCTGAAGGAAGCCATAGGAAGCCCGA
>Ga0265293_10003193_pt1 | contig 30911 bp, 32 predicted proteins | sample Munlanlewell138R_FD_192505 | JGI IMG/M metagenome (GOLD analysis project Ga0265293, IMG submission 192505) | Leachate microbial communities from a municipal landfill in Southern Ontario, Canada - Leachate well 138R | ecosystem: Engineered > Solid waste > Landfill > Unclassified | place: Canada... | reverse complement strand
TAATAACAGCCATGTCTTTTTTAATACCACTGGTAGAACCTTTATCAACAGTAATAGTATTATACCAATAACCAATGTTACGATTTACTACAGTGGCATGTAAATACTCATATTCAGTTAATGTTTTTTTAATATTTAGTTCTTCTTTTAATGATTTTATTTCATCTTTTAAAGCTTTATTTTCAGTTTCTATAAAATTATATTTACTTAATTCTTTTTTTAAGATTTTATATTCATTGTATATATTTTTCATATCATTATATTGACTTATTTTATGACCAACATATTTAAATGGTTTATATATCACTTTTTGAGTAAATATTACAGTATCTTTAATTACTTTTTCTATAGGAGTTAGTTTTCTATTATCATCTATTGTTAGTGAAAAGATAGTAAGGAGTAAAGTGATTACCACTAAGACTATTAAAACAATATATTTAGCTTCAAAATTTTTTTTAGACATACTATCCCTACTTTCTTTTATTATTATAATATAAAAAACAATATTTTTGTATTAAATATTGTTTTTTTCGTGGAAGCTATAATAATCATTCCCTATAATTATGTGATCTAATACCGATATTCCTAAAATATTACCAGTAGATGTTAATTTTTTAGTAATATTAATATCTTCATTACTAGGGTCTGTTATACCACTAGGATGATTATGAACACATATAATGGATGATGCAGAAAGTAAATATGCTTGTTTGAATACTTCTCTAGGGTGAACTATACTCATATTAAGTGATCCTATAAATATTAATTTTGTTTCTATTATATATTTTTTTTGATCTAGATAGATACAATAAAATTGTTCTTGTTTTTGACCTTCTAGTATTGGTTTCATTAAATCATATATGTCAATGGCATTTCTGATTTTTATCTTATCTTTAAATTCATTATTATAAAATACTCTTTTACCTAGTTCTAATGCCGTAATTAATTCTATAGCTTTAACTAAACCAATACCATGAATATTTAATAGTTTATTAATTGTAATGTCTTTTAAATCGCTAATTTTATTTATTTTGCTAAGAATAGATTTAGCTAATAACTTAGATGATTTATTTTTTATACCGGTTTTTAAAATGATAGCAATTAATTCTTCATTAGATAAATTATTTGCGCCGTATTTTAATAATCTTTCTCGGGGTCTTTCTTCTTTAGGAATATTTTCTATCATTACATCATTCATTTTTTAATACCAACTCCTCGTATTTACTTAAAACTTGTTTCTCAATCATTAATATATCATCAATGCTAGTAGTATCAGTACTTGTTTGTTTAAGTAAATTATCGTATTGTTTTAAAGTTTCAATAAATTCTAGATTAGATATATTTTCTTCTTTGACATATATATCATTCCCCATATTTACAAATATTTCCTTTAATTTTTCTGCATTATCTGAATCACCAGTAATTCCGACATATACCTTATAATGATTATTTTTTTTAACATATATATAGTTATTTATTGATTCAGTATTAGTTTCCATTGTTTCTTTATTAGAATATACTCCTTGTTGAAGGAAATATATGGTATTTTTTTCATTAAATACATCTATTACCCTATTGTTATATTGATTAAAAAGAATTTGACCAAATAAGTATCCTATTATTATTGAAAGAAGAATAGAAAAAATAAATTTTATTTTCATATTATCACCATTTATAGATTATCAAGTAAATATGAGTTTTTTTGTCGAAATAAAAAAAGTGTAACATTTTATGTTACACTCTAAAAGGTCCATCTTCGTTATTTTGCATTCCTTTTAATACTTCTTCATAAGCTATTTGCATTTATTTATTCATTGATTAATTCCTTTATTTTAGAAATTATATTATCAATATCTATTTCTTCATCATTATCTTGATTTCTAAGTTTTATTTCAACTTTATTTTCATTTACTTTTTTACCTACTGTGATTCTAATAGGAATGCCAATTAAATCAGCATCATTAAATTTAATTCCTGGTCTTTCATCTCTATCATCTAAAATAGTATCTATTTTTAAATCACTTAAATCTTTATATAAATTATTAGCAATTTCTACTTGTTTTTCATCTTCTCTTGAGATTAATACTATTATAACTTTATATGGCGCAACAGACATTGGCCATATAATGCCTTTATTATCATGGTGTTGCTCGATGATGGCAGCCATGCATCTACCTAAGCCTATACCGTAACTACCCATTACAACAGGATGTGATTCATTATTTTGGTCTAAATAAGTCAGATTTAAAGCTTCTGAGTATTTTGTACCTAATTTAAATAAATTACCTATTTCAATGCCTTTCTTAAATATTATTTTACCGCCACATCTAGGACAAATATCTCCTTCTTGAGTATTTCTAATATCACCTTTATAATCACATTTAAAATCATCTATATTTACATTTTTATAGTGATAATCAGTTTTATTGGCTCCTACTACAAAGTTAGTCATTTCTAACACTTCATTGTCAATAATAATTGGTATATTTAAATCAATTGGACCGGCATATCCTACTTTAGCATTTGTCATTTCTTCTAATAAAGAAGATTCAGCTAAAATTATTTGGAATCCCTCCAATAACTTTAATACTTTTGTTTCATTAACATTCCTATCTCCTCTAACCAAACAAGCATAAGGTTTTTTATCTATTTCATATATTAATGTTTTAACAAATTTATTACTTGGCATATTTAAAAATGATGTTACTTCCTCTATTGTTTTTGCATTTTTTGTCTCTATTAATTCTTTTTCTAAAAGATTTTCTTTTTCTAACTTGTCAGTTAAGCATTTACTAACTTCAATATTAGAAGCATAATCACAATTATTACATAATACAAGTGTATCTTCCCCAATATTAGTAATAGCTTGAAATTCTTCTGAAAGAAGCCCCCCCATCGCACCTGTATCCGCAACTACTTTCTTATATTCTAACTGCATTTTATCAAATGAATCTTCATATACTTTATCCATTATTTTATATGATTTATCTAATTCTTCTAAATTAGGATCAAATGAATAAGCATCTTTCATAATAAATTCTCTTACTCTAATAAGACCGTATCTAGGTCTTGGTTCATCTCTAAATTTAGTTTGAAATTGATATATATTAAAAGGTAAATCTTTATATGATTTTATTTTTTGGTTAGCCGCCATAGTAAATAATTCTTCATGAGTAGGTCCTAATACATATGATTTATTAAATCTATCTTTAAGTCTAAAGATACTACTTCCAAAGGTTTTATTTCTGCCGGATGTTTCATATACATCCTCATGAATTAAAGAAGGCATTAAGACTTCCTCCGCCCCTGTTTTATTCATTTCATCTCTTATAATATTTTCAATATTTTTTAACACCTTAAGCCCCATAGGCATGTACATATAAGTACCTGTTCCTTCTTTTTTAACCATACCACTTTTAACAAGTAACTTTCCACTAATTGATTCCTCATTTTTTATATCTTCTCTAATAGTATAAAAAAAACTTTGACTTAATTTCATATTAATCACTCCAGTTATCTAATTCTATTAAATTATATCATAAATAATATAAAAAGACACAATTTATTGTGTCCTCTTTAGTTATTGTATTTGAATTATAAATTATTTATTAGAAATATCCTCTAAATTTAATTTGATACTATATACTTCATAATCTTTATCCAATAATTTGACTTCTATATTTTCTATAAACAAAGTCGCTTTAAAGTCCTTAATTGAATTCTCGATAGCATTATTCAATTCTTTATTTAAGCCCAAACTAATATTTTTTATTGGTGTTTTTAATGAAACATTATTATTTGTTTTTTCCCCTCTTGCTTTACTAATTATTTCAATTATCATATCTCCATTTTTTATTTCATTATTAAAATTATAATTTAATTCTTTTATTAATGAGGTATGAATTGAAACATTATTATGATAAAGTTCTTGGTAAATTTCCTCAGTAATATATGGGAAAAATATACTGAAATTTTGTAGTAACTTATATAGCAATATATATACTGTTTTTTGACCTGAATATCTTTGATCAATTCCAAATTCCTCTGGTCTATACAATCTATGTTTTACTATTTCTATATAGTTATCACAAAAATTCCAAAAGAATTTTTCTAAAATATTTAATCCTAAACCTATTTCATATTCATCTAAATATTTTAGAAACTGTTTTTCCATTTCTTGATATTTTCCTAATATCCATTTATCAATATATTCAAATTCCATAATATCTTTATCCTGATAATCAGATAAATGCATTTCAATAAATTTAGAAACATTCCATATTTTATTAATTAATTTTTTCCCTCTAAGTAAAGTTTCTTCGCTAAAATTAATATCCGTTCCAAGTCTTCCTGACGCTGCCCAATATCTTATAACATCAGCAGAATATTGATTGATTAAATCTATTGGTTCTATGGAACTATTCCCTTTACTCTTACTTATTTTATCCCCATCACTAGCTTTAGCAAAACCGGATATCATAACATTTTCCCATGGCTTACTTCCAAAGTGATAAAAACTTTTTACTATTGTATAAAAATCCCAAGTTCTAATAATTTCTGAAGCATTAGTTCTTAAACTCATTGGTTTTAAAATATCTTCATAACTATTTTTTTCACCATATTTCATATTAATTAATGGAGTTAAAGAAGAAGTTGCCCAAGTATCCATAACATCACTTTCAGGAATAAAATCGGTTGAACCACATTCACATTTTTTTAATGGTTTATCTACTAATGGATTTACTGGTAATTGTTCTTTTTTGGCAAAAACCGGTTTACTGCAATCTTTACAATACCAAACAGGAAAAGGTACTCCAAAATATCTTTGTCTTGATATACACCAATCCCAAGCGATATTATTTACCCATTCTTCATATCTATTTTGCATATGTTCTGGATACCAATTTATTTCTTCACCAATTTTTAAAAAATCATTTTTATGATTCATTATATCTATAAACCATTGTTTTATAACACTATATTCTATTTCTTTGCTACATCTTTCATGTACTTGTACTTCATGTTCTAAATCTTCTATTTTAATTATTAAATTCTGTTCTTTTAAATCTTCTAATATTTGTTTCCTAGCTTCCTTTATTTTTAAACCACCATATTTATTTATACTTTTTTCTATATAACCATCATTTGTAAAAATGGTTTTTAAAGGTAATTTATATTTTTTCCACCATTCAATATCAGTTTGATCACCAAAAGTACAACACATAACAATACCTGTCCCTTTATCAATCCCTACTTTTTCATCAGCCATAATTGGAACAATTATATCAATAAGAGGGATAATCGCTTTTTTTCCTACTAAATGTTTTTTACTTTCATCATTAGGATTTACAAATACCGCAACTATTGCTGGTAATAACTCTGGTCTTGTTGTAGCAATAGTGAACGTCTCATTATCTTCAGTTTTAAAATTTATATAATTAAAGGTAGTTTTTATACTTTTTGTTTCAAGTTCTGCTTGAGCAATTGAAGTTAAACATTCATTACACCAAAGTGCAGGGCTTTCTTTATGATAGCAATGATCTTTTTCTACTAAATCTAAAAATGACATTTGACTAATTTTTATAGTTGAAGGACTTACTGTTTTATATACTAATTCCCAATCAGTACTTACTCCTAACCTACTAAATAAATCCTGGAATTCTATTTCATATTTATTTGTTGTTTCATAACATAGTTTTGAAAATTCTTCTCTGCCTATTTCATGAGCCTTTTTTCCTTGTTCCTTTTCTACTAATCTTTCACTAGGTAATCCGTTATCATCAAAACCAAAAGGATAAAAAACATTGAAACCTCTAATTCTTTTATATCTAGCAATCATTTCCGCTTGTGAATAAGAAAATATATGACCAATATGAATTTTACCATTAACAGTTGGGGGTGGTGTATCTATAGAATAAATTTTTCTATTATCTGGAGTAAATTTATATATATTATTTTCATTCCAATAATTAAGCCATTTATTTTCTACTTCTAAATGATCATATTTTTTACTCAGCATGATATCTCTCTCCAATCGAATTTCTTATAAAACTTTTTATTTCGTTATATATAAATTTAACTTTTTCATTGCTATCTATATTTAATTTTTTTACTATTTTTTCTATATAGCCATTTTCTTCTATCATATAAAAACTGTATTTATATTTAATATCAAATATATAGGCAATAACATAAATTAATTCTTCTGTTTTATTGGTTAATAAATTATTAGGAATTGTTTTATGTTCTTTAATATGTTTAATCATATTTTCAGATATTGTCTCGTCAGGGGAAATAGCCTCATTTTTTTCAGCTACTGTTTTTAGAATATCAATTTTATCAGCATCTCGTAATATATTACAAAAAAGTTTTTCATCATCGCTTAAAAATGGGGCTAGCTCTAATTTATTGTGATTATAAATTGCACTTTTAATAATTTCATCATAATTTCTTTCTTTTATATATGATTTTATATTATTTTCATCAAATAATATTTTAAGACCTTCTCCTACATGATCAATATTATTTTCTTTGATAACATTAAAGACTCCTATATCATGTAATAAGCCAATTAATTCTGATAATGATTGAGCATCTTCAAATAGTATGTTAGAATTCTTTACTATTTCTTTTGATAAATTAGCTACATTTAAAGAATGACTATACTTTCTTTTTACTTCTTCATCATTTAAATCATAGTTTTGTTTTATATATTTTTCAAATGTTTGTTTTACTTTTTCTATATCTATCATTTTTACCTCCTAAAAATAAAACATCCTTAAATATTAAGGACGAATTATCGCGGTACCACCTTAGTTTATACATATGTATACACTCAAATCCTTAACGCAGATATACGTTCTACTTTAGAAAACTTAATAAGTAACCTTCATATAATATTATTTACTCTTTTCCACCATTAGAGCTCTCTATTAAACTTTATTATATTACTCCTCTTATTATAGGTCTTTATTATTTATGTTCATTATAATGAGTTTGTAAATCCATATATCTTAAAAAATCTTTATGATTATTTAGAATATCTTCATAACCTGCTTTTACTTCAGGTATTAATTTATTATTACTATCATATATTGAATTGTTTTCTAATGTGGCAACACCAATATATACATCAAACCATTGTTCATAATCATTTTTTATATCGATTTCATCGGGGTATTTTCTAACATAATCATCTATTAGAATTAGAATTTCTTTATACTTATCCCATGTTACTAATAACTCAGTATTAGTATATAAATCATTTGCTCCAGCATATTCATATATTGTTTTTCTTAGTAAATATTGATCGACTTTTACTTTTGGCGCAACATCTTTAAAATTATTATATAAATAATTGTAATCAAATCTTAGTATTCTGCCTTCTTCCTCTAATTCAATAATAAAACCATTACTCGTTAATTGTTCGTTTGTAATTTCAGGATTAAAGTTTAAATTAATACCACAATTTAACAGAAAACTTTCAAAAGCATTTATATAATCAATAGTGATTTCTTCATCTTTGCTTATTTCTAATAATTCATATTTTCCTTTTTCAATACTTTCTATTTTAGTCGCATCTAATTTATTTAGATAATTATTATAATAATCTAAATCTTTTTTTTCTTTTCCACAACCAGATACTGATATAAGTATTAGTGAAAAAATAGTAATTAATATTCCTTTTGTCTTCATATTAACTCCTCTTTTCTTTATGTTATGTATTTTATTTTATATTAAGTATATACATTAGTCAATATTATCATAAGTAAATATTATTTTATCTGTAATATTGGTGTTAAATTTATCATTTAAACTTTTAGGATATACAATAACATCGCTTCTACCATCAGATATAAAACGATTTTTTTCAAGATTATCAAAAGTATACTTAATATCAAAATTTTCACCATTATTATCCCATGCTCTTACTCTTTTTAAAAATGTTTTATCAAAATCAATATTAAATGGCGAGGCTTCTGGTAACCACCCTACTCTCAATGTAGCTATATTTTCATACTCATAATCATCATAACTACCTTTTAATATATAGGGAAAATTAACATGAGTGGTAACAAATGGAGAGCCATATGGTAAAGCAATTATATTTACATATTGATTAGGTATAATATTATCAAGTTTTTGGTATAATTTCGCAATTGTTTCTTGAGTTTTTTCAATACTAGTATTTGAAAAATTATCGTGATTGTATGTATGATTGCCAATATCATAATTATTCTCAATTAACCACTTCATAATTTTATCATTATAATCATCTTGGTTAAATAAGGTGCCATTAATAAAGAAAGTGGCAGTAATATTCATATCAGGATATTTCTTTTTATATTCTTCCATAATTCCTACTGCTGAATTAGAATCAATAATAAGCCCCTTTTCATCTTCGCCTTCTATTTTTATAGAATTTACTAATCCATCATCAAAAGTAATAATAATTGGACTTTTCCCCAACTCTACATCTATTTTACCATTTACATAGTCTTCTAATCTTATAACGCGATATCCTTTTTCATAGTACATATCTAAATCAGCTTTAAATGCTTCAGAAGTGCGATTGTATCCTTCAGCATCCACATTACCACCAGTATAAGCGGTATCTTCACTTTTTACATTATGAATACCATGATACATCATTATTGGAACTCTTCCTAACTCATTTACTTCATTATATTTTAATATTTTTTCATCTATTTTTCCTTTAGATACTGTTATTTTTATAGTATCCCCTTTTTCTACTTTAGTATCTTTAATATCTTGATCAATTATAATGTCTTTATCATACTTTTCATCATAACTATATTTAATATCTAATTTTAAATTATGTTTTTTAGTATATTTTTCAATAGTATTTATGTTGTTACCTACAAAATTTTTTATAGTAAATATTTTGTTAGGGATAATTAGGTTTATTAATACTATTAATAAAAGAATAGATATAATTAAAATAACAATTCGATCTATTCTTAATTTCGCTTTCATATTATCACCCTAAAACTAGTATATACCATTTTTTATATTATTCCTATATACATAATTAAAAAAAATGAATATTTTATTTATATAGGGGGAATTATAATGTTTTTTAATAAAGGATGGGGATTTTTCAAAAGTTTAATATTTTTTAAAAATTTAATTTTTGTGATGATAGTAATTATCCTATATCAAGCTTTACTTACCCTATTAATAACTACCAAATATAATGCCTTTATATTATGTGTTGAACTGTGTCTTTTCTTTTTCTTGGTAATTAGAGTAATATGGCATAAGTAATTGCTCGCTACGATATGTTTTATTTAAAAAGTTATTTATTACTTTACATAATTCATATTCATTGTTATTAAATTCTATTTTTTCGGGTATTGATATTAATATAAATAATAGTTTTCTTTCCTCTTCTAGTAAAGGATATTTATCCTCATATTGTTTTAATAATTCACTATAATCTAAATTGTTATATCCTTGTTCATATAAAGATATATAGTCAAATATAGGGAAATCTATTTTACTTTTATTCCAACTAATAAGAAAAGGATTATTATTTCTTATTAAGTGATCTAAACTTAAATTATTATGGGTTGTCACATAACGCATTTTCTTTTTTTCTTTTACCATATTAAACCAATTTTTTATCTCTTTTTTACAAAATAATAAAGAAGCATATATTTTAGATATGTTTCTAGCTAATAGGTACTCAGATGGACTCATATATATTTTACTTTCAATTATAGTAACAATATCATTATAATAATTAAATAAATAGTCTATTTTACTAGTCATTTCTTCAAATATTTTTTTATATTCATCTATATCTATTTCTTTATAAAAGGTGGTTTTATTATGTAATAATGAAATTAAATACATAATATCAGTTGCTCTTTGTTCATCTGGAATATTAACATCATCCACATACTCAAAAATATCATATTCATCATTATGGTCACTAATAATATTGGGAAAATAGTTAAAACTTCTAGAATTAAGGTAAGCTGATAAATTATTAAAATCAGTCCCTTTTTTCTTTTTTAAAATAAAACGCCCTTTATCGGTATCTATTATTTTAATATTATTTTTAATAGTAAAACGTACCGGATTAAGAGCGTATTTTTTATATAGTGTTTCAATATTATTCATTTTTATTATATGGAATAATTAATTTATCTCCCAATTTTATATCATCAATATTATTGTAGTGGGCTAATTCTTCTTTATTTATATTATATTTTAATATAATTGATTCTAGGTTATCTTCTTCTCTTACAATATATACTTTATATGTAGAATGAGTTTCATCAGTATCATCAATGGAATCAAATAATGATTTGATTTTTTCCGTAGTATCTATTTCTTCTTCTAATTCATTACTAATAGGAATAGATTCTTCATTAAAATCATTAAGAGGTGTACTAGGTGGAAGGTCACCATCCCTAACTTCTTTTTTTACCTCTTCTCTCATTTCTAAACCATCTATACCAATGGTTATTTTTACTCTTAAAACATCGTCATTTATTATCTCATATTCAAAATCAGTAATTTCAATATTACTATTATCTTTAATATATCTATAATCTAGGGCAATATCAAACGGAATATTATAATTGAATACCTCTTCGTTTTGACTAGCGTCAGTCATTTTATATTTACCTGTTACAGTAAAATCTCCTGATAACATATCATCATCTTCAATATTAATATTTTTTTCAAGAGAAATACTAGTAATTTCCGCTATATTTGTTTTAAATATCAAATCCTTGACAAAAGGAATACTTTGTTTCATAAAAAATCTCCTTTCATAATTAGTCATTAAACTATATGAAAAGAGATATATTATTATGAATTAAATATTAAGTTTTATTATTCTTTTAATGTTTCCATAGCCTTGCGCATTTTTAAATCATATTTTATCATTTCAATTCCACCAAACATCTTTAAAAATTCTTCTGTTTCCATTTGATATCTTTCAGCTAATTTATCAGCTTCTTTTTGAGCATCTTTATCAGTTATTTTAATATCTTCCAATTCAGCAATTTTTTCTAAAATTAAACGATATTTAACTCTATTTTCAGCTTCAGGTTTCATATGTTTTTTAATGTCTTCTTCTTTAGTATTAGTCATTTGATAGTATTGATCAAGACCCATTCCTTGAAGTTTTAATTGTTCACTGAATTGTCCAATCATTCTTTTTATTTCTTCTTCTGTTATTTCTTCAGGGATTTCTACTTTAGTGTTTGTAGCAACTTCTTTTAGTAAATTATCAATATAGACATTTTCATTAGACACTTCTTTTTTGGCTTTTATTCTATCTTCAACATCTTTTTCTAATGATTTTAAATCGCTAATACCTTCCATTCCTAAATCCTCAAAAAACTCTTTATTTATTTCTGGTATTACTTTTCTTTTTACTTCTTTTATTTCTACTTTGAAAGTTACTTTTTTACCTTTTAAATCTTCACTATGGTATTCGTCTGGAAAGGTTACTTCAACCTCTTTTTTAGCATTAGCCCTTAATCCTATCAATTGATCTTCAAATCCAGGAATAAAAGCATTACTACCGATTTCTAACGGGTAATTTTCGCCCTTACCACCTTCAAATGAAATTCCATCTTTAAATCCTTCAAAATCAATAACAGCAATATCACCTATTTCAATAGGACTTTCTTTTATTTCAATTTCAGCATATTGTTTTTTAATATTTTCTATTTCTTCTTTTATTTCTTTTTTAGTTACTTTTACTTCTTCTTTTTTAATTCCTAACCCTTTGTATTTTTCAATAGTTACAGTTGGGTTAGTTATTATTGTGATAATATATGTTACTCCTTTATCTGAAACATCTTTTAATTCAAATATTGGTTGAACAACAGGTATTAATTTTGTTTCTTTTAATACCTTTGTATAAACTCCTTGTAGTAAAGAATCTACCGCATCCATATAAATTTTTTCTTTCCCATGTTTTTGTTCATACACATTGCGAGGAGCTTTACCCTTTCTGAATCCATCTATTTTAACATCTTTAATTATTTTATTAAAGGATTGATTTAAAGCTTCTTCCCATTCAGTTTTTTCTACCTTTACGGTTATTTCTGTTTTTGAATCATTTATTTTTTTAATATTCATTTTATACCTCCTTGTTATTCATTATATAATTTTTTAGGATACATTTCAAATAAAAGTAAAAAATATTGATTTTATTCAATATTTTTAATTTTTACTTCGTATTCACCGTTAGGGCTTTCTACCTTTACAATATCACCAACTTTGTGATTTAAAATTGCATTTGCAATTGGTGATTTGTTTGATATTTTATTATTAGATGGATCAGCTTCTTGGCTACCCACTATTTTATATATCTCGCTATCCCCTTCGTCTTCAATATACTCTATCTCAACAGTTGAACCTACTGCGACTTTTTCTTTAGAACCATTTTTAATAATTACAACATTACTTAATAAGTGTTCTAATTGAGTTATTCTGGCTTCGACTTGAGCCTGTTCATTGCGAGCAGCATCATAATCAGCATTTTCTGATAAATCTCCTAAAGATCTAGCTTCTTTTAAAGCAGTTATTACTTCAGGCCTTTTTATAGTTATTAAGTAATCTAATTCCTTTCTTAATTCGGCAACTCCTTCTTTTGTAAGATAGTATTCGCTTGTTTTTTCTTTTGCCATTTTATCACCTCTGTTTCAAAAAATATTACCACAATCATACTATTTATAAATACGATTGTCAATATATATTTTTTTTAATTTATTTAATGATTATAAATGGCAATAAGACAATGTTTTTGCCTATTTATTCAATCCAATTGCCATCATTTCGTATTTTTGTCTTATTAGCCTCATGTTCTGTATTTGTTTTAGAAAAATAGGTTTTTCCATTTTTATCTGATACAAAAAATAAAAAATCGTTTTCCTCTGGATAAAGTATCGCTTTAATTGATTTTTCTCCTGGTAACCCAATAGGACCAGGTGTTAATTTCCCAGCAGTTGAAGGTAAATATGTATTGTATGGGCTATTATATTTGGTTTGAACATTAGCTGGTTTACAAACTCCATCAAATTTAGATGCATAACACGCTGTTGCACAACTGTCAAAACGCATATTTATTTCTAATCTATTATAAAAAACTCCAGCCATGGTTGAACGATCCTCATCACTTACACCTTCCATTTCTATAATAGAAGCCATTGTCATTAATTCATGTATACTATAATTATTTTCTAATATGTCTGATTTATACTTTGATAGTATTTTATCTGTTTGATCAAGCATTGTTTCAAATATATCTTTAACATCAACATCTTTATTTTCAATTATATATGTATCAGGGAATAAATATCCTTCTAATGAATAATAAATATCATTATTTTTTATATCATCAGTTAAAAACCAATGTTCATTTATAATTTCATTTAAATATGATTCATCTTTTATTAAATCATATACTTCTTTTTCAGTATTATTTGTTTTAGCTGCGATGGTACTTGCGATATATCTAAAATTTTTGCCTTCTGGGAAGGTAATACTAAAAGCATTAGGATTTACTGCATCTCCTGAAGATATTTTTTCTACTATTGTCTTTACTCCCATATCTTCACTTAGTTCATAAAAACCAGCTTGTAGATTATTATTACCATTTAATTTTATATATATTCTAAAAAATAAGTTGCTTTTGATTAAATTATTATCCTCCAAAGTTTTACCAATATCATATGCAGTTGATCCTGATTTTATTTCAATAATTTTTAATTCATTATTATCGCCTACTGGTAATAATTTATAACAATAAAAAGAATAAGAAAAGATAATACCAACAAATACTAGTATTACCAATGCTAGGGCAATATTTTTAAACTTCTTCATATTATACTCCTTCTTATAAAAACGAGCCTTATGCTTGCTCGCTTTCAGTTCCAGTTTCTCTAATGGATTCAATTATACTTTCAATTATTTTCCATTCTTTTTCAGTTTCTATTGGAGTTAATTTTCCACTTTCAGAATTAGGATCATAAATTGATGCATATATTTTTAAATTACCATTTTTATCTTCAGTATGATCAGTATATGCAATATAATTCTTTTTTGTTTCTTCTGATTCAAATGTAAATAATATTTCACATTCTGTTTCTTTACCATTATCGGCGATTACAGTAAAGGTATTCTTTTTTTCTTCTTTTTCCATTTTTAAATTCCTTTCTTTAAATTTAAATAATTTTGTAATATGATAACTGCTGCCATTTGGTCAATTATTTTCTTTCTTTTTTTTCTTGATAGGTCAGCGTTTATTAATATGTTTTCAGCTTCTTTTGTAGATAGTCTTTCATCATATAATATAATTTCAATATTAAAGTTAGCTTCTAATAGTTCTTTAAATAGTATTATTTCTTTTGCTCTTTCTCCAACAGTATTATTCATGTTTTTAGGATATCCCAATACCATTTTTTTAATATTTTTCTCTTTTATTATATCCGATAATTTAGGTAATAACTTTTCTTTATTACCTTTATAATTTAATGTTATAAGTGGTCTGGCAATTATTCTATTTTTATCACTTATGGCAATACCCAGGGTTTTACTACCTAGATCTAATCCTAAATATCTCATTTTATATATTTTTTCAGAAGAATTTCAATTATTTTACTACGATCAAGGCGTCTAATTTTTTTACGTGAATCTTTATAACTAGATATATAACCTAGATCACCACTAATTAAATAACCTACTAATTGATTAATGGCTTTATAACCTCTTTCTTCTAGGGCATCATAAACCTCTTTTATTGTTTTTTCAACCATTGCATCACTTATATCATTTATATCATATAGATTAGTAGCATCGATATTCAATTATATCTCTCCTCTCTATATCTATTATGATTTTAACATATTCTTTTATTAATATAAAGTATTATTTATTAATTAATATTGCTTTTATTCTTCTAACACCCGCTGCGATTGATTTTTCTTTTATTATTTTGAAATGACCTAGTTCCCCAATATTTTTCACATGTGGCCCTCCACATATTTCCTTACTAAAATCCCCTATACTATATACTGATACAATATCTCCATATTTATCAACAAACATAGCCTCTGCACCTAATTTTAGTGCTTCTTCTTTAGGCATTTCTTTTTTTACAATATCGATTTTAGCATCTATAAAACTATTTACTAAATCTTCTGTTTGTTTAATTTGTTCAGGGGTCATCTTTTGGTCCCACGAAAAATCAAAGCGCATTCTTTCATCAGTAATATTGCTTCCTTTTTGATGAACAGTATCACCTAATACTTCTTTTAATGCAGCATTAAGAAGATGAGTTGCGGTATGATATTTTATATTCATCTCGCTTGTATTTGACAACCCACCTTTGAATTTATTAATAGCCCCTATTCTTGATTTTTCTTGATGTTCTTTAAATTTCTCATTAAAACCTTCTGTATCTACTTTAATATTTTGTTCATTAGCTAATTCTTCAGTAAGTTCAATAGGAAAACCATATGTATCATATAATTTAAAAGCCTCCACTGCATTTATTTCAAATTGTCCTTGGTTAATAAATTCTTTATCTAATTTTTCTATTTCCTCTTTACTATGTGCTGATTCTACAATATAACTTTCCATAATTTTTCTAACTTTTAGCTTTTCAAACTCTCTTAATCCTTTTTCTAAAGTTCTATTGAATTTTTCTTTTTCAGTTCTTAGAACTTCTAAAATAATGTTTTTGTTATCTATTAATTCTTTATAATAACTGTATTTATTAATAATTAAAACGGCTAGATCTTGCTCGAAATTACTATTAATATCAATATCTAGTTTTTTAGCATGTCTAATCATTCTTCTTATTAATCTTCTTAAAATATAACCTTGATCAGTGTTTGATGGTTTTATGCCTGAATTATCACCACTAATAATTACACTTGTTCTAATGTGGTCAGCCACAATTCTCATGCTTTTTGTATATCTTTCATCAATATATGAATGTCCTGATAACTCTTCTATTTTTTTTATAATATCTATCCAAATAGAGGTCAAATAATTATCATCTATTCCTTCTAATACAGCAACGGTTCTTTCTACACCCATTCCAGTATCAACATTTTTCTTTTCTAAAGGAATAAAATTACCCTTTTCATCCTTGTTATATTCCATAAAAACATTATTCCAAATTTCTACCCATCTATCATCTTTAGGATCAAATATAGTTGGAACCGGGTCGTTACTACGAAAATAAAATATTTCCGTATCAGGACCACAAGGACCTGTTAAACTGACAGGTCCCCACCAATTATCTTCTTCACCTAAATAAGCAATTCTATTTTTGGGAATACCTAAGTTGTGCCATATGATAGGGGATTCTTCATCAGCTTTAACTATGTTATTACCTTTAAAAACAGTAATAGCTAATTTATTAATAGGTATTTTTAAAACAGTGGTTAAAAACTCAAAACTCCAGCCAATTGATTCTTTTTTAAAATAATCGCCTAAACTCCAATTACCTAACATTTCAAAAAAAGTATGATGAATTTCATCACCTACCAAATCAAGATCATCTAATCTAATACATTTTTGGACATCTGTTAGTCTAGTACCTAATGGATGAGGTTCCCCCATTAAATAAGGAATAAGAGGTTGCATGCCAGCTGAATTAAATAAACTGGTTGGGTCATTTTCAGGAACAACTGAAGCACTAGGTATTTCTACATGCTCTTTACTTTTAAAAAATTCTATATATAAATCTTTTAACTTCATTTATAATCACCCTTTTATTATTTCTAAAACTTTATTTATAACTTCTTCTATCGACATATTTGTAGTATCAATATATATTTGATCATCAGTTCGTTTTAAAGCTCCTACTGGCTTATTCATGTCGTTATAATCTCTTGTTTTGATATTTTCATATATTTCTTCATAACTCATCTCTATACCTTTTTCTTGGTATTCTTTAAATCTTCTTTTGACTCTTTCTTCTAAAGAAGCATCAAGATATATTTTATAATCAGCATTCGGAAAAACTACAGTAGTAATATCTCTTCCTTCTATTACCACATCATTTTTTTTAGCCATCTTTCTTTGAATATTTATTAAATTTGACCTTACTTCTGGAGTGTTAGATATTTGAGATACAATGTTTGTTACTTCTTTACTTCTAATTAAATCAGTAACATCTTCAGCATTTAAGTAAACTTTCCCATCAGTTGTTAATTTAATATCTATTTTACTAGATAAATCTATTATTTTTTCTTTATCTTCAAGTGACAGGTTGTTTCTTAACATTGCTAGGGCTAGGCACCTATAGGTTGCCCCTGTATCAATATTTAATAAATTACATTTTTCCGCTATAGCTGCAGCTAAAGTTCCCTTTCCGCTTCCTGCTGGTCCATCAATCGCAATTATTTTATTCATCTTTATTAATCTCCTTTAATATTTTTATAGTATCTTTTTTTAACTCATCTAATGTTTTATTTTCAATTGTATAATCCCATTTATTATAATTATCTAAAGCTATTTCTGTATAATGGTTATTCTGCTCTTCTGTTAGATTGTTGTTATAATCAGGTCTTAATATTTTTATTGAAATTATGTTTTTATATTTTTTCTTTATTATATTTATTTCTTCTGGTATTCTAACATCATTTATTATAATAACATCAAACAAATAAGAATATATCTCTATATCTTGGCAAGTACGATTGATATGAAATAATGGATCTATTTTTTCTCTTATTATTTCTGTGCCTAATTGTTGAAGAAAAGAACGAGGCTTTGTTTCATCCTTACCATCCCAATTTAAATATTCTTGTGCATATATTTTTAAATATTTAGTAAAATTTGTGATTATTACTTTTTTATTTTTATTTTGGTAATATTCTTTAATTATATTTGCGAGCACATTTTTACCTGCATTTGTTTTGCCATATATTAAATATATAAGTGGCTTTCGATAAATAAAATCCATATATCCTCCTTTATATAAAAATATCCCATTCCTATAGGAACGAGATATTCGTGGTACCATCCTAATTTATGTATAAAATACATATCTTAATTCTGATAACGGATTGCCCGACGATTATTAATCGCATTCCAAAGTAGCTTCAAATATTAATTTATATTAGGTTTCACCAAATCCTAACTCTCTATAATAATTTAATATTTTACTAATCTTTTTCATCATTTTATTGTCTTTTTAATTCTATCCATTTAAATATATCATATTTTTCATCAAAGAAGATTAATAGTAGTTTCCCTATTGCAATTATCGGAGTAGCAAGTATCATTCCAAGTATTCCAAATAATGAGCCGAATACTAGTAACCCAATAATAATTGTTACTGGATGTAATTTCATTGTTTTGTTCATAATAAATGGTTGAAAGAAATTACCATCAATAAATTGAAGTACAAATAATATAACTATTATAATTATACCAGTCGGAGTACTTTGAGTAAATCCTACTAGAGCTGCGGGAGCGCCACCAATATATGGCCCAACGTATGGAATAATATTAGTTATACCACATATCAATCCAAACAATAAAGGAGCTTTTAAACCAATAATCCAAAATACAATACTAGAGGCAACAAACACAACAAGAGCATCTATTAAAACTCCTTGAACAAATCCACGTAATGAGGTATTAATTTCTGTTAATAATTCGCTACCATCTTTACGAAATTTTTTAGGTAATAAAATAATACATTTTTTACTTATATTATTAAAATCAAACAGCATATAAAAACCTATAATTAATCCTATACTAACAGTACCAACAGTAGAAAATAATCCTTTTACTGCTCCTACAAATAAATCAGGTAAGTTTTCTGTCAAATTTATTCCGATATTTTCAATAAAATTAAATATTTCTAATTTACTAGCGTTAAAATCATATGTCGAACTTGAACTTAAATTAGTAAATAAATTATTAATCCAAACTTTTACAGTATTAATAATATTTGGTAATGTTCCAACAAAATCATTTATTTGTTCGGTAATCATTGGTACCATAGTACTAATAATTAAATATAAAATAATTAGAAAAAGTAAATAAGCCAGAGCTGTTGCAATTCCTCGACGCATTCCTTTTTTTGACAAATAGGAAACAAATGGATCTAGTAACCAAGCTATTATTATACCAATAAATAATGGAGACAATATCTTTAATAATTTTAATAGAAAGCCTAAAATACCCCATTCTTTTAATATTAAAGTTATAACATAAACTCCTAGAATTAATGCAACTATATAAGCTAGTTTTAATATACGGCTAGTTAATGATAACACTTCTTTAGTTTTATCTTTATTAATATTATTTTTTAACAACACTTCTTTATACCTCCTAATCTATTTGTAGTATAACATTTTTTATTTTGAATGTAAATTAAAAACCCTGAAATTAATCAGGGTCCATTTACATCATATTTTCTAGCTTATTATTTGTTCTATTAGTCATTTTTGACATTGAACTTTTTATTTTATTCTTTATTTTACCATTAAAGTTTTGGTAGGCTAGAACCATTCCGGCACCAATTAATATGTACGGAATTTTTCCTTTCATTTTTATCACCTCACAGCTATAAAAATATGATTTGGTATATTAAATATACCATTTTTAGTATGAGAATAATATAGCTATATTATGCAATTTTTATTTACATATTATCAGGCTAATAGTTTTTTAAAAAGCTTTACTTGCTATTAGTATATTATTAATTTTTTGATGAAATGCGGTTAATTATTTATGTAAACACCTAAGCAATATGGATACTGTATTTGTTTTACTTTTATTTTTAGCAGTTTACCTAATTGGTTCTTATTGCCCTTTATTTTTGTCATTAAATAATTACTACTATGTCCTATTATATATCCGTCTTTTTCTATTTCGGGTATTATTTCTAAAATTTTATTTACATGTTTCTTCATATGTTTTATTTCTAATTTTTTTGATAAAATTATCATTTTTTTAACTCTATCGCTTTTAATATTATTAATTATTTGATTATCCATTTTAGCGGCTACTGTTCCTTCTCTTTTAGAGTAGGGAAACACATGTAATTTAGAAAAATTGATTTTTTTGATAAAATTATATGTTTCTTTAAATTCTTTTGTTGTTTCACCAGGGAATCCTATTATAACATCAGTAGTAATTGATAAGTCGTTAAATACTTTTTTTAATTCTTTAATTTTTTTATAAAAGTACTTTTTATTATATTTACGATTCATTCTTTTTAATACAGTATTAGATCCTGATTGGAGTGGAATATGTAAATGATTTACTATTTTATCACTATTTTTCATTATATTAATAACTTTAGGAGTTATTTCAGTTATTTCAATTGATGATATTCTAATTCTTTTTAATCCTTCTATTCTTTCTATTTCTTCTAGTAAATCAGCAAAATCATATTCATTAATATCTTGTCCATAACTTCCAGTATGAATGCCAGTTAACACTATTTCTATATATCCATTATTTACTAATTTTTTTATTTCACTAATAACATTTTCTTTTTTCTTTGATCTAATACTCCCCCTAACATATGGAATAATACAATATGAGCAATAATTATTGCAACCATCTTGTATTTTAACAATAGCTCTTGTTTTATTATTATAGTTGGACAAACACATATCTTCAAAGCAAATGTTTTTTAAATCATAAATTTTTGTTATTTGTTTTTTAGTTCTTGAATAATCATTTATATAGTCTACAATTTTAGTTTTATCTTTATTACCAATTATTATATCTACACCTTCTATATTTTCTATTTCTTTTTTATTTATTTGAGGTAAACACCCTACAACAACAATTATCGCATTAGGGTTGTTTCTAATTGCTCGTCTAATATATTTCTTACTTTTATTGTCACTATTATTAGTAACAGTACAAGTATTAATAACATAAACATCTGCATTTTTATCAAATTCTACTATTTTATAATTTTTTTGTTTAAATAATTCTTTCATAACTTCTGTTTCATATATATTTACCTTACATCCAAGGGTATAAAATGCTACTTTCATGTTGTCTCCTTTCTTGAAAAATAATAAGGAGAAATATGAATGTAATCAGATAAAAATTATTTGATTATATTTATTATTGTTGGTGTTAATTGATGTTTATCGGAACCATTTCCAACAGCTCCATATTCACTATTTCTTCCCCAAGCATAAAAATTATTATCATATGATAGTGCATAAGAATTTCTATAAGATAATGATATTTTTTTTATTTTTTCACCATTAAAGTATTCTGATATATTTATTGGTGTAAGTTGATTAATTCGGGTATTATTTCCAAGTTGTCCATAATCATTATTACCAAACATATATACTTCACCTGTTGTTGTTACTACACCTGAATGATAATATCCAGCTGATATAGTATATATTAATTTGTCTTCAATATTTATTTTTAGCGGTATTAATTGATTGTTTGTTGTATTATTACCTATTTGTCCATAACTATTACCACCCCATGTATATATTTCACCATTTTCAGTTAATGCAATAAAATGATCGCGGCCAGCTGATATTTTAGTAATTGGACTATCAAAACTAGATGTTATATTTACTTTTTTATCTGTACTAATAGTTGTCCCATTCCCTAACTGCCCTTCGACATTCTCACCAATACTATAAACTTTATTGTCTGTTGTTATATATACTGCTGATTCAGAAGTTGCAGCTACCTTTTTAATTTTTAAATTATATTGTTGATATCCTGAGGTAGCAGTTGCCTTAACGGGAGATAATATTTCATCATCATCATTTCCTCCTAATAATCCGTAACTATTATAACCCCATACATACAGATCATTTTCCTCTGTTATGGCAAACGAACTTTCTTCGCCACATTCAACATCTATTATTACATCTCCATTAAATGATGAAGTAATATTATAGGGAGTTAATTGGGCATCATAATTTCCGGTTCCTAATTGGCCTTCATTATTAACTCCCCATATATATACTTTATTAGATTCAGTTAATACTATATTATTAGCATAACAAGAGGCAATATCAATAACTCTCTCATTATTTAAATAAGTATTATCTTTATCAATATTAATTGGTGTAGTCACATACTCTCCTCCATCAGGAGAAAGTTCATTATTTTCATTAGAGCCCCATCCATATAAACCGTTGTAATAGCCAGCTGTAATAATATGATATTTTCCACCATCAAAAACAGTAATTTGATTATCGATAATAACATTGTATATTAATTTTCCATTAACATTTTCAACAACAACTTTTTTTGAATTTTCTATATTTTTATTATTTCTAGGATTTTTTATAGTCCTATCTAAAAATTTTTTTGTCTTTAAATCCTGTAATGATATTTCAATAAAATCTCCACTTCTAATTGAACTATTATCAAAATTTGAAAATAAATATTTTTGAGTTGCGCTTTCTATTTGCTTTATTGTTATTCGATATGCTTTTTCCCTTGAATTCGTTATAATGTCACCTATTTTAGGGATTGCTATTATTAATATTAAAGCTAATACTACCAGCACCGTAAGTAATTCAATCAATGTAAACCCATTATTATTTTTCATAGTTTACTCCCATAGTTTACTCCAAGTTTCTCCTAAAGTCTTTTAATGCTTTGAGAAATTCATCATTCTTTTTAATTTCCTGTGAAATTGGTTCAATATTTAATGTTTGTTCTAAACTTTCGGTTTTTTCCTCAAGTATAGTTTCCTCTTTTTCTTCAATTGATTCTTTTTCTATTCCATATATTGGTGAAATAAATGGGGATGGTTTATATTTTTCTTTTTTTTCTGTTTGATTTTCTGCTTCTTCTACTTCATTTCTTTTTTGAATACTCATTACCATATCATTTAAACTTACTGGTTTTTCTCTTTCAGCGTTTCTTTTTAATTCATCATAGCTTATAATAGCTGTTTCTTCCTGTTCTTTTTCAAATGAAGTTAAGTTAATACTTTTTGTTTTTGCATCTTCTTCTAATTGTTTCTGTATTTTTTCTAGATCTATTTTATTACTATCTTCTAACTTTTTTTGAACTTCATCTTGTTCAGTAGGTTCTCCCTTTTTATCTTCGATTAATAGAGGTTGTTGGGTTTGTAATGAACCATCCCTTTTTTCTTTTAATATTTTTTTCTTATTTTTTATTGTTTTAGTTTTTATCTCAAGTAACCCTATTAAAAAAAGTATAACTACTATTAAGGCTATTATAAAATAAAGTAATATCCTTTCATTTGAATCTAACCCATTATAAAAATTTTTAATATTGTCAATTATAGTTATGAAAAAAACCCTTATCTCTTTCATATTATCACTCCATTAACTCATATTTTATAACATTCATTATAAAAAAGTGTTTCCTCTTCTATAATAAAGCCACATTCAGGCCCAACTACTATTAATATTTTAACATTTTTATTGATGTTTTGTAAATAATGTTTGATATTTGTACTTTTTTCATTTACAGTACATAATAACTTAATATTATAATTTAAATTTATCATATGCATAACATTACTAATTAAATTATAAAATAAAAAGATATTTATTTCAAATATCTTCTTATCTTATCAAAACTACTATCATCATCTAGTTTTGTATATGATAGTGAATTAAACAGTTCTTTTTGATCTTTTGTAAGTTTTTTAGGAATGACTACCTTTAATATAACGTACATATTACCTTTTTTCTTACTACGTATATTTGTAATACCTTTCCCTTTAATACGATGTTTATCACCACTTTGTGAACTAGAAGGTATTGACAATTTTATATTTCCATATAGAGTTGGAACTTCTATTTTAGCACCTAAAGTAGCTTCTACAATAGTAACTGGTACTTCTAGATATATATCATCTTCATCTCTTTTATAGACAGGATGTTCTCTCACAGTAAATTCAACATATAAATCGCCATTAGGCCCGCTATTTATACCAGCTTCCCCTTTGCCAGGTATACGAAGTTGGTTGCCATTATCTACTCCTGCCGGGACTGTTATTTTAATTGTTTTATTTGCCTTAATCCGTCCATTACCATGACATTTATCACAAGTTGATTCTAAAGTATGACCAGTTCCCTGACAACTAGGACATGTTGTTTTAGTCAAATATGTTCCCAGGATAGTTCTTTGTTCAGCGGTTACTGTACCACTACCGCGACATCTAGTACATGTTTTTTCACCAAAACCACCTTTTCCATGACATTTATCACAATTTTCTAACATATCTAATTTTATTTCTTTTTCAGTACCAAATACTGCTTCTTCAAAATTTATATCCATTCCAATGATAGAATCTCTTCCTTTTCTTGCTCTTGACGTTTCGTGAGATCTACCACCAAAATTAAAACCAAAACCACTTCCAAATATATCGCTGAAAATATCAGAAAAGTCAAAATCAGAAAAATCAAAACCTGAGAACCCACCATTAGAACCTTGTTCAAAAGCAGCATGACCGAATTGATCATATTGTTTCCTTCGTTCAGGATCGGATAGCACTGCATATGCTTCTTGAATTTCCTTAAATTTTGCATCAGAACCTGATTCTTTATTAACATCAGGATGATATTTTTTAGCTAGTTGTCTAAAAGCACTTTTTATTTCTTTTTCATCGGCACTTTTTGATATACCTAATGTCTCATAATAATCTCTTTTTGCCATATAGTCACCCTCTATTAAAGGAGCCAAGGGGCTCCTTTGTGTTATTTTTCTTCATATTCAGCGTCGATTACATCATCATCTTTTTTATCGGCAGTTTCTTCTTTTTCTTCTTTCTTTTCAGTTTGAGCTTTTTTGGCTGCTTCTTCATATACTTTTGTTGCAAATGCCATTGTTTTTTCATTTAAAGCGTCTTTTTTTGTTTTAATGTCATCTAAATCATTGTTTTCTAGAGCTTTTTTAAGATCTTTTACCAGTTCTTCTGCTTCCTCTTTTTCTTTTTTATCTACTTTATCACCAAGATCTTTAATAGATTTTTCAGTAGCAAATATTAATTGTTCAGCTTCATTTTTTAAATCTACTTCTTCTTTTTTCTTATTATCTGCGTCTTTATTAGCTTCCGCTTCTTTTACCATTTTATCTATTTCATCATCACTTAAATTAGTAGATGAGGTAATAGTAATAGATTGTTCTTTGTTGGTACCAAGGTCTTTTGCTTTAACAGATACAATACCATTAGCATCTAAATCAAATGTTACTTCAATTTGTGGAATGCCACGTGGAGCTGGTGGAATATCAGTTAATTGAAATCTTCCTAGTGTTTTATTATCACTAGCCATACTTCTTTCTCCTTGTAAAACATGAATATCAACAGCTGGTTGATTATCAGCAGCAGTTGAAAACACTTGTGATTTGGCAGTTGGAATAGTGGTATTTCTTTCAATTAATTTAGTCATTACGCCACCTAATGTTTCAATACCAAGTGATAATGGTGTGACATCTAATAATACTATATCTTCTACATCTCCAGTTAATACACCACCTTGAATAGCAGCTCCTTGAGCTACAACTTCATCAGGATTTACTCCTTTATGAGCTTCTTTACCAAGTTCTTTCTTAATTAGTTCTTGAACCATAGGAATACGTGTAGAACCTCCTACTAAAATAACTTTATTAATATCATTTTTAGTCATTTTAGCATCTTTTAATGCTTTTCTAACTGGTTCTATACTTGATTCAATTAAATCTCCAATCAAATCTTCTAATTTAGCTCTAGATAAAGATAGTTCTAAATGAAGCGGACCTGCTTCTCCTTGCGAAATAAATGGTAAAGATATTTGAGTAGTTGTAACGCCACTTAAGTCTTTTTTGGCTTTTTCTGCAGCGTCTTTTAATCTTTGCATAGCCATTTTATCTTTACTTAAATCAATACCGTTTTCTTTTTTAAATGTTTCGACTAAGTAATCAATTATTTTTTGGTCAAAGTCGTCACCACCAAGTTCATTATTACCATTAGTCGCTTTAACTTCAAATACACCATCACCAAGTTCTAAGATAGATACATCAAATGTACCGCCCCCTAAGTCATATACTAATATAGTTTGAGATTCTTTTTGTTTATCAAGACCATAAGCAAGAGCAGCTGCAGTTGGTTCGTTAATAATTCTTTCAACTTCAAGACCCGCAATTTTGCCTGCATTTTTAGTTGCTTGTCTTTGACTATCATTAAAGTAAGCTGGTACAGTAATCACTGCTTTAGTGACTTTTTCTCCTAGATATTCTTCAGCATATCCTTTCATATATTGAAGAATTATTGCGCTTATTTCTTCTGGAGTATATTGTTTATCTTCAGCTTCTACTTTCTTACTCTTTCCCATCAATCTTTTAATCGAAACAATTGTATTAGGGTTAGTAATCATTTGTCTTTTTGCTGTTTCCCCTACAATTCTTTCTCCATTTTTAAACGCTACTACACTAGGTGTAGTTCTGTTACCTTCAGGATTAGGAATTACTTTTGGTTCTCCTCCTTCAAGTACACTTACACAACTATTAGTTGTTCCTAAATCAATACCTATAATTTTTGACATATTATCATCCTTCCTTTTCTTTTATTTATTTACAATAACCATCGCTGGTCTTATAAGCTTATCTTTTAATTTATAACCTTTTTGAAGAACTTCAAGAACAGTTCCTGATTTCTTCTCTTTATCTTCTTTAACTGATACAGCTTGATGAACATTTGGATCAAAAGGTAATCCTAAGGCTTCTATTTCAATTACTTCCTCACTTTGAAATATTTCTAATATATTGTTGTAAATTAATATAAAGCCTTCTAAGAATTTGGATACTTCATCTGTTTTATCCTCATCATCCATCGCAATTGCTCTTTCAAAATTATCTATTATTGGCAATAATTTTGAAATAATTTCTTGACTGCTATATTTTATAATTTTTAATTTTTCTTCTTCTTTTCTTCTTTTAAAATTAATTAATTCTGCTTGGTTTCTAAGTAACTTATCTTCTAATTCTTGTATCTTGTCATCTAATAGATGAATCTCTTTTACTTTCTTGTCTGTTTTATAAACTCTTTTTCTAGTTTTCTTCTTTTCTTCCATATTATTACCTTCCTATATTATTTTTAATGTATTCAAGCAAAGTAACTACTCGATTATATTCCATTCTTTTAGGCCCTATTATCGCAATAGTTTCCTCTTTGCCATCTATTATATATTTAGTAGTTATAACCGCTAAATCTTCATCTACTTTATTTTCTCTACCAATATAAATGTTTATACCATTTTGAGTGGCTTCAATACTATTTATTAGTTCTTCGTCCTCAAATTTAGAAATAATATTTTTTACCTTTTCTATTGTGTTGAATTCTGGTAATCCTAGGAAATTTGTTTTTCCCGCAAAATGAGTATCATGCTTTTTAGAAAACTCACTAAAAGCATTATAAAATGCTTTATATAATAATTCATGTTGCTTTACATATTTACCTATAATTGGTTTTATTTCAAATTCTAACTTAGTGTTTATTTCATTAAGTGGGGTTCCCATTAGTAAATCGTTCATTACTTCTACAGTCTTTTTAACCTCAGTTATTGAAATGTTTTGGATGCTAATATTCTTATGTTCAACATGCCCCTTATCAGTTACAATAAGGGCTATTATTTTTTCTTCTTCTATTGGGATTACTTCAATTTTCTTTAGTTTATTTTCTTTGGCAGAGCTACCTAATACTATTGAAGTATAATTGGTCATTTCAGATATAACTTCAATACTTTTCTTAATTACATCACTAATTTCTAATGAATTATTATGGAATATTGTTTGTAGTTTTAACATGTCTTCCCCAGTCATTTTTGATGGTTCCATTAAATTATCTACATAATAGCGATAACCTAATTCGCTAGGTATTCTTCCTGATGAAATGTGAGTTTTTTCAATATAACCCATATGCTCTAAAGAAGCCATATCATTTCTAATAGTAGCACTAGAACAATTAATCTTTTTACATATATTTTTAGAACCTACTGGTTCTGCTGTTTTTATATATTCTTCTACTATCTTTGTTAAAACTTGTTTTTGTCTTTCGGTAATCATATTATTACCCCCACCTTTAGCAGCCAAACCACAACACTGCTAAATCTATTATAATAGTATGCGTTAGCACTGTCAATATATAACTGCTATTTTTTTATTTTTATTTTTATTTAAATTATGGTATAATATTTTTATAAAATATAGGAGGGTAATTATGTTTGGAATGACAGGAATATTATTATATTTATTTATTTTTATAGCCAAGGTAATAGAAGTTGCTCTTTCTACTTTGAGGGTTATTATTCTAAATAATGGTAAAAAACTTTTAGGATCAATATTACTTTTTATAATTATAATTATTTGGTTGATAGTGGCTGGAATGGTAGTAGTCAATATATCAGAAGATCCGATAAGTATGGTTATATATGCTTTAGGAAATGCAGTAGGTTCATTTTTAGGTAGTTGGCTTGAAGAAAAACTTGCCCTAGGTGATAATGTTGTTATGGCTATTTCTGAAGATAAAACAGGAGAAAAATTAGCTAATGTTCTTAGGAGAAGAGGACATGCGGTTACTATTATGAATGGTAAGGGTATAGAAAAAAACAGAAAAGTACTAATGATTGTGTCAAAAAGGAAAAAAAGACAAGATATTATTAAAGTAATCAAAAAAGCTGATAAACACGCAATGATATTAATACAACCAGCGCTAGATATTCATGGTGGATATGTAAAATAAAAAAGCTATTTTATAGCTTTTTTTGTTGAATATTTTCTTTAATTATTTTATATACTTCACTAAATACTTCTTCTTTAGGTTTAGAAGCATCAACTACAACTATTGATTTATCATATTCAGCAATTTTTAAATAACCTGCATTTACCGTTTTATGGAATTCAATTTTTTCATTATCTATCCTATTGTTTTCTTCTGGTCTTTCACTAGCTCTTTGAAGACCTATTTCTGGATCTATATCTAAGCATATTACAATATCAGGAAGGCAATCATCAATAGCAAATAAATTAACATCATAGACTTCTTCAATACCTATTCCCCTAGCGATACCTTGATAAACTAATGAGCTATGAATAAATCTATCACATATAACAATTTTACCTTCATTTAATGCTGGAATAACTTTTTCAACTAGGTGTTGACGACGAGCTGCTGCAAATAATAATGCTTCCGTTCTTTTTTCAAGTTCTGTATTATTTTTATCCAATATTATATTTCTTATTTCTTCAGCAATTTTAACTCCACCAGGTTCTCTACTATATAAAACTTCATAACCTTCTTTTTCTAGTTGATCTTTCATCTTATTGGCTATAGTTGTCTTACCAGAACCTTCTCCGCCTTCAAAAACAATAAATTTACTTTTTTTCATATATATACTCCTTATATTTTTCTATTTAATTTATATTCTCTACTTTCACCACAAGGAGATAAACATGCATAATTTGGATAGGTAGCTCTACATATTCCAAGATATTCTTTTAAGTACTCAGTCTTTGCGTGTCCTTTTTTAGCTAATTCTTCATAAGCTTTTTGTTTAGTTGCTCTTGCTTGAACACATGTTTCTTTTTGAGCATACACGCAATCTCTTTCCATACATTTTAGAATTAAATTTTCAATAACGCCTCTTTCATTAATTGAAATAAGCATTCCTTGAGGAAAATTATTTTTTACTGTTTGAATGTCTTTCAACCATTCTTCTGCTAATTCTTGATTATATATTAATATTTCTGGTACATAAAATTCATAATTTTCTAAAAGTGCCATTGTATAATTAATTGTTCTATGTCTGTGTTGTTGTGCTAATGATGCATAGGTATTTATGTGTGTAGTACAATAAACATCTCCAAAATATTCCTCTTTATCATTATGACTTTCTTCTATTAACGAAAAGTTTCTATTTTTTTCATTTTTTTGTAATTCCTTTGTAAGTAACCCTATTCCTCCATCAGTTTCTTTTAGTAATCTATCATTTTCAATATCTAATGCTTTTTTTAAATCTAACATATGTGGAATCATCATTTCAATAAGTGGGTTATTATTTTTATTTTCGATAAATTTATCAATCCAACTATACAAATAATTCAATTGTCTATAAGAAACTGTATATCCCATTTTTGTAGGAGTAAAAACAGAAATCATGTATCTAGCGTTTTCTTGTGCTATTTTACCAATAGCCTTATCTGCAGCTTCTTCATTATTATTGACATTTTTCAAAAATCTTTCTTCATATTCTTTTTTAACTTCTTCTTTTAAAATAGAATACCATTTATCATACAATTTCTTTTCTTCTGGATCTATTTCATCCATAATTGTATATCTTGCAGATTTTTCAGATGTTGCATAATCTTTTTCATTATTTATAAGCATCGCAATAATTTTAGGAATACCAGTTAATTCCAAAGTGAAATGTGGATGATCATATACACTATGATGACCGCTTTTTTGAGTCTGCATAATTCTTCTTAATGTTTTCTTTGGAGATTCTTGATATATATCTTTAAATTCTCCTTCCATATAACATATTCCTGCCATATGACCGCCAAACATATCCAGATCTCTTTTAATTGTTTCAAATTCCTCTTTTGTTAAACCTTCTTCTTCTGCCTCAATTAGCAATTGATCAAGTTCTTTTGCATAAACAGGCTTTGTGTACGCTAAAGTTTTTACTACCATTTTATAAACCTCCCTAATTATTAATTCATTTTTTATTATAACATAATAAAAACATATCACAATAATATGTTTTTATTTTTTTTCCAGTTTATAACATTTTTTTTATTTCATCCCAATTATTTACTCGAATAACACCGTTTTCCTTTAATTCTTTATCATTTATTTCTTTATTATGATAAGCAGTAAATAATATTTTTTTATTTGCTACATTTAAATTATTTATTTTATCATCTACAAA